>Ga0194134_10000013_pt1 | contig 289620 bp, 239 predicted proteins | sample TA2KigOff0mmetaG_FD_148602 | JGI IMG/M metagenome (GOLD analysis project Ga0194134, IMG submission 148602) | Freshwater microbial communities from Lake Tanganyika, Tanzania - TA2015056 Kigoma Offshore 0m | ecosystem: Environmental > Aquatic > Freshwater > Lake | place: Tanzania: Lake...
TATGCCCAGTTAAAGCCCCAAGATATCGCAAAAATCCCTGGCGTGAACATGGTGTTGGGAGCGAATGAAAAATTTAATCTCGTAGAAGAGGTTGAGGCCAATTTTGGCATGGAGGAACAAGTTGTAAAAAACGAATCCATCAAACATACCCTGACCTTCCACCCGTCGTTTAGCGCAGGAGATCGCACTCGAAGCTTCTTAAAAGTTCAAGACGGATGCGATTATTTCTGCACCTTTTGCACGATTCCATTAGCCCGCGGCAAGAGCCGCAACGCCTCCATTGCCGATACCCTCTACGAAGCCGCCAAACTGGTGAATAGCCCGGTACGAGAAGTTGTTCTGACCGGCGTGAACATCGGTGATTTTGGACAAGGTGGAAACGAAACCTTCTTCCAACTCATTCAAGCATTAGATACCCTTGAAGGGATTGATCGGTTTAGGATTTCCTCCATAGAACCCAACTTACTGAGCCATGATATCATCGATTTTTGCTTGAATCGAAGTAAACGATTCATGCCGCACTTTCATATTCCCTTACAATCGGGAAGCGACCGTATTCTAACACTGATGCGCCGTAAATACGACCGGGCCCTTTTCCAAAATCGGGTGGAGCACATTAAAGCCATTAACCCGGATTGTTGCATTGGGGTTGACGTGATTGTTGGTTTTCCAGGAGAAAGCGAAGAGGATTTCCAAGAAACCATGGATTTCTTGCATTGCCTCGATATTTCCTACCTGCACGTCTTTACCTACTCGGAACGCGCCAATACCACCGCGGTTAAATTAGGGGATCCGGTTCCAATGCATGTCAGGAAAGACCGAAGCAAGCAATTGCATTGGCTTAGCGACCGTAAAAAGCAACAATTTTATCATTCGCAGTTGGGAAAGCGCAAAACCGTGCTATTTGAGCAGGAAGAGGACGGAGGTAAAATGTACGGGTTCACTGAAAATTACCTCAAAGTAGAAAATCCCTACGACGATTCGCTCATCAATCAATTGGTACCTGTTCAAATTGAACAATTAACGTTCGACCAAACGGTTAAGGCAACCATCGAAAAACAAGCCATTCATGAATAGAGTTTTCATAACGCGAAGAGAAACCTTTAATGCTGCTCACAAGTTGTGGCAACCGGCTTGGAGCGATCAAAAAAACCAAGAGGTATTTGGTGCGTGCTCCAATAAAAATTGGCACGGACACAACTTCACCCTTTTTGTAACGGTGAGCGGCGAACCGAATAGCGAAACGGGTTTCGTTATGAACTTACAACGACTTAGCACTTTGATTCGAAGCGAGGTAACAGCCCACCTCGATCACAAAAACCTCAACTTGGACGTACCTTTCTTGAGGGATGTCATGGCATCCACCGAAAATGTGGCCATTGCCATTTGGAACATCCTTGCGCCGCAAATTAGGGAATTAGGCGCCGAACTGGAAAAAATAAAATTGGTAGAAACGGAAAATAATTTCGTGGAGTATTATGGTGGCAATAAACCTTTTTAACTAAATTTCGTTCGAACCTTGAAAATTCTATTGTGGATATAACCAACTTAAGCCAACATTACAAAGCGCTGATTGACGGATTGGGAGAAGACTCCCAACGCGAAGGGCTGCTTAAGACCCCTGAACGCGCGGCAAAAGCCCTGGAATTTTTAACCCATGGGTATGGCCTCGATGCCGATAACATCATCAACCAGGCCATTTTTCAGGAGGAATACTCCGAAATGGTCATTGTCAAAGAAATTGAAGTGTATTCGTTGTGCGAACACCATTTATTGCCGTTTTTTGGAAAAGCGCACGTGGCCTACATTCCCAGTGGAAAAATAGTTGGCTTGAGTAAAATTCCTCGCGTAGTGGACGCGTACGCACGGAGGCTTCAAGTGCAGGAACGTCTGACCTTGGAGATTCGGGATTGCATTCAGCGTACCTTAAACCCCAAGGGTGTGGCGGTCGTATTGGAATGCAACCACATGTGCATGCAAATGCGCGGGGTGCAGAAACAAAATTCAAGCACTACAACGAGTGCGTTTACCGGAATTTTTTTAAGCAATGCAACCACAAGAAAAGAATTTATTAACTTAGTCACCAAATAAAAATTAAACCCATGCAAGATTATTCCAACAATTCCTACCAAGCATCGATAGCGAGTAATTTCATTCGTTCTGTTTACACCTACATGTTCATAGCCTTGGCAATTTCCGGGGTCATAGCCTACGCCATTGGAAGTAATCCGATAACGTTTTTGAGCCTATTTAGCAATTCTACAGGAGGATTATCCCTTACCTTTTGGATATTGATGTTTGCCCCTCTCATCATTTCCTTTGTTATTCAATGGGGTTTTCAACGGCTATCGCAACAAATGCTGTTGTTGCTTTTTGTCATTTATTCGGTTGCCATGGGCTGTACCCTGAGTTCCATTTTCTTGGTCTACGAGATGAATGCGATCGCATTTACGTTTTTCGTGGCATCGGGTGCCTTTGCGGGAATGGCTGTTCTCGGATATACTACCAAAACGGATTTAACCAATTTTGGGAGCTTGTTATACATGGTCTTAATTGGGATGATTTTAGCGGGAATTCTGAACATGTTTATCGGCAGCGGAATGTTGGATTTCATCATAAGTGTCATTGGTGTATTCGTTTTTACCGGATTAATTGCCTATCAGATGCAACAACTTAAAAACGTGGCAAATTCGCCTGATTTTAGTGAAGAAAACCGCAACAAACTTGCCCTAATCGGAGGACTACAACTGTACATTTTATTCATTAACCTGTTCCTAACCTTGCTTCGCCTTTTAGGAGGGAGAGATTAATCTTCTGGCAATTACCATGGCTGAAAAATTCTTTGACAAAACTACGGGCCCACTGGCGACCATTTATGTGATTGTTCTTCTTGCGATTATAGCAATGATTCTCGTTTGGGGTTGATAACACTTTAATATGGCCAACCTATGTTGGTTGATGCACTTTTTTCTTCGTACATCCGCTACCGCTTAAAACGGATTGAGCTATACCGAGATTTTCCGGTTGAATGTCAGCAGAAAGTATGGTTGGGATTAATCCAAGAGGGAAGAAATACGCTTTACGGAGAACAGTTTGGATTTAAATCAATAAAAACCACTCAGGAATTCGTAAAAGTGGTTCCTTTAAACGACTATTCAACCCTTGAACCCTTTATTACCAAGTGCCTAACTGGCGAGCCCAATGTTCTTTGGCCGGGAACCACCCGTTGGTTTGCCAAAAGCTCAGGAACTACAGGATCGAGCATTAAAACGCTTCCAATTACAAAAGATAGCCTAGAACACAACCACTATGCTGGGGGAAAAGACCTTTTAGCTTGCTACCACCATAATTTTCCAAATCGTAAACTTTACTCAAAAAAACATTTAATCTTAGGTGGAAGTAATAATTTACAAACCATTGATCAACAAACAATTATCGCTGATCTATCTGCAATAATTATCGATAATTTACCTTTTTGGACAGAATTTAGGAGAGTACCTGATAAACAAATTGTGCTGCATTCAGATTGGGAAGAAAAACTCGAACGGATGGCGAGGTCAAGCATCCAAGAAGATATAGCCATCTTGGCCGGTGTGCCAAGTTGGATGACTTTATTCATTCAAAAAGTGCTCCAACATTCCGGAAAGCAGACCTTAGCCCAAGTTTGGCCAAATTTAGAACTTTACATTCACGGTGGGATGGACCTTGGCCCCTATCAGGCCAACCTCGATAGACTCATGGGGAATCCATCCATGAAATACATTGAATCCTACAATTCCTCGGAAGGCTATTTTGGTCTTCAAGACGGGGGTGCAGGTGAGGGATTACTTCTGTTATCCGATTCTGCGGTATACTATGAGTTCATTCCTATGTCGAGCTTTGAAGGCATCCATTCCCCCCATGTACACAGCCTGGAAATGGTTCAACCGGGGATAGAATACGCTTTGGTGATATCGACAAACGCTGGTCTGTGGCGTTACATTATTGGAGACACCATTACCTTTGTATCAACATATCCATACCGATTTAAGGTAACGGGAAGAACCGCCCATTATATCAATGCTTTCGGGGAAAAGGCGGTGGTTATGCATTTTGAAAAAGCCCTGGCTCGTTGGATACACGAGTTTGACATCGCCATAGAAAATTATACCGTCGCTCCCTATTTTTTACTGAACCGGGGAATTGGAGGTCACGAATGGGCCATTGAGTTTGTGAACGAAGTAAGTTTAAAACCGCACATGGTGGAACGTTTGGATGAAATCATGGGCGAATTGAATTCCGATTACTCAACGAAAAGAACCAAGAACATGAACATACAACCACTAAAAATAAGTGTGCTGCGTTCCGGGACTTTTGTGGATTGGATGAAAAAAAAGGGTAAATTCGGAGGACAACATAAAATTCCACGTGTTCAAAATAATCGGCAGTTAATCGATGAACTTCGCGCAATTTCTTCCAATTAATCTTCTCTGGATAGGTCTTACCTTGGGAAAAGCCTTGGCACAGCCCGCAAGCTCCGAATTTAAGCTGGTTTATCAAAATACCATCCAGCTGCCTGAAAATACAGAGCGCACATTCGTTGATTATGGAAATAACTTGTATTTCGTGGCTAAAGACCAAGTAGTTCGGCGTTCCCTTGCCTTGGGATTCGCAAATGTTCAAAGTCAAAAAATATGGCAAAACATCGATCAAATTTTAGCGATCAATTCCATGAAAACAGTCGTTTTTTCTCAGGCGCAACAACAACTTTGTTTTACCGACAATACCTTAAGTAATCAAGGACCTTGCATCGACTTACAAGAATACGACCTCAATAATGTAACCGTAGTAGCGGCCAGCAAACGCCCCGATATGTTGTGGTTGTACGACGAGTTAAACAGCACATTACTCCTCTTTAATTTTGTTCAACGGCAAATCATCCAATCGGTCTCCAACCTCAGAGGTATCTTAAACCTGAGAGGTGAACCCGATTTGATGGAAAATACGTCGGCACTTTGGATTTTTACGAATTCGGGTCAAGTGATTCGCATGGACGATTACTTAAATGCCATCAGTCAGCAAGAATTGGTTTTTTCCAGCATCGTTCCCTACAGGAACGGCTGTTTTCTAATTCGCGATCATCACCTCTACTATGAAACACTGCTCACCGGAGAAACACTCATGGAAGGAATATCCACACTCAACTCCGATAATAAGCTACACATATCTGGAAATCAATTGATTATAGAAAAAGGGAAAGCCTTAGAAGTGTTTATAATTCAAGAAAAATAGCCCGTTGTTTGAACCGATTATTCGTATATTAGTTGCCTAATTATCTACCCTATGCACATAGCAATTGCAGGCAATATCGGAGCAGGAAAAACAACATTAACCAACTTGCTTTCAAGGCATTACGGATGGGAAACACATTTTGAAGACGTGGAGCAGAATCCCTATTTAAACGACTTCTACGAGGACATGCAGCGTTGGTCGTTCAACCTGCAAGTGTATTTTCTCAACAGCCGTTTCTCTCAAATTCAAGAAATACGTGCACAAGAAAAAACGGTAATTCAAGATAGAACCATCTATGAAGATGCTTACATTTTTGCCCCAAACCTGCATTCTATGGGGTTAATGACCACACGGGACTTTGAAAATTACTTTTCGTTATTCAATTTAATGGATTCTTTCGTGAAGGCCCCGGACCTGTTGATATACTTGAGAGCTAGCATCCCCACCCTCGTTAACCACATACAAAAACGAGGCAGAGATTACGAAGAAAGCATTCGTTTAGATTACCTTAAACGCCTCAACGAACGCTACGAGGCTTGGGTATCCACTTACGACAAGGGTAAGCTGTTGATTGTGGATATCGACAACAACAACTTTCCGGACAACCAGGAGGATTTGGGTAAAATCATTCAAGCCATCAACTCAGAAATCCACGGATTGTTCTGATGGCGCGCGTAGTTATTACTGGTGCGGCCGGGTTTATTGGATCTTGTCTAGTTCATTATTTCTCAAACCAACATCACCACGAGGTAATCGAGGTAGATGATTTTCAACGTCCGGAAAAGAACCTGAACTTTGAACCTTTTACGCCTTACCGAAGAATCCAACGAAAGGATTTTATCGATTGGTTTCGCCGAGAGGCAGACTCCGTTGATTTCGTGATCCACATGGGCGCGCGTACCAATACCACGGAACAAAATCTGCACCTCCTCAACGAACTCAACGTTTTTTTTTCGCAAGAACTATGGAATCTATGTACGCAACATGCTGTTCCAATGATTTATGCATCCTCAGCTGCAACATACGGTAACGGTGCATTAGGTTATTCGGATGACCATCAACGTGTTTTTTCGTTGGTTCCAATGAATCCCTATGGTCAGTCAAAACAGGATTTTGATATTTGGGTGCTGAAGCAACAAAAATCACCCCCGTTTTGGGCTGGGCTAAAGTTTTTCAATGTTTACGGGCCCAACGAATACCACAAGGGAAGAATGGCCTCCGTGGTCTTTCAAGCGTATCACCAAATTAAGAAAAACGGATCAATTCAGCTATTCCGTTCACACCGACCAGATATCGCGGACGGATATCAATCGCGCGACTTTATCTACATCAAAGACATTGTCAAGGTTATTGAATTTTTATTCGAACAAAAACCGGAAAGCGCCATTTACAACTTAGGTTCTGGAGTTGCTAATCCTTTTTATGCTCTCGCGACAGCAACGTTCGACGCCTTGCGTCTCCCGCATAACATCGCCTTCATCGATACTCCGGAAGACATTCGTTCGAATTATCAATATTACACATGTGCCGAAATGGGGAAATTGAGGAAAACCGGATATTTAACGCCTTTTCACACCCTCCAAGAAGGTGTTTTCGATTACGTTCAACAGTATTTGTCGAAGGATTCCTACCTCTAACGTAGTTGAAAGCATCTTCGCCCGGAACCCAAGCGAACGCTCACCGTGGCTCCAGTGTAAACATACCAATCCCGCGTGGTTGGATTCCCGCGATACCCATGACGGGCCCCATCTAAACTGCGATTGGACAAGATTGCAGCATTGTCGCCATTGGACGCCACCAAAATAGCCGGATCTGCATAAGTAGCTGCTTTAACATCGTCTAGATAATCCGTGAAGGTTTTACGAATGGCAATATCCAAATTGAAGGTTACGTTTTTCCCGATTTGCGCTTTTGCTCCAACTCCTAGCGGCAAACATACCTGAAAATTGCTGTACGTACCTTTTCGATTTAAACTTGTCCCCTGTCCCTCTGTACCAAGAGGCCGCAATTCGATGATTTGACCGTTCAGCGTTGTGGTAGGGTTCATGTAAAAAACCCCCAACTGAGCAAGCAGGTAGCACGTTCCTTGAATTTTATTTTTAGAATTGGATCTCCCAAAAAAGAAATTGGTATAATAGAACTCAATCCCCCCAGCTAATTCTTTGATATCGGATTGAAAATCCAGATTTCGATTAACCCGAATTGGATTTCTCGCATCGTGGTCGTAGGCCTCAACGGAACCTTGGGTGTAATTAAGCCGCAGTGCCATTCGTGTAAAAACGTTATATCGATACATCAAACTGAAGGCCCATTGACTCCGATAAAACGGTTTGTAAGGATTAAGATCGCCGATATAATACATCTGACCTAACGATACCCCTACTTCCGATTGGGAAAAAAAGTTGGCTTGCTGGCCAAATGTAAAGGCGCTCGATGCCATAATGGCTGAATAGGCCAAAACCTTAATCCAGCTTCCAAAAAATGAGCGTACCATCATCCGATGCACTAACGAAAGAATTTTGATTTTGTTGCACAATAACATTAACCGATTGACGATGTTGCGAAAGTTTTTGAACCGGCCTAAAGGTGGCTAAATCCCAAGCCTTAATGGATTTATCGCGGCTGGCGCTTAACAGATAATTATCGACGACTGCCAAATCGTAAATTACGCCACGATGGGCAGGAAATTCATGCATCAGATGAAAAGAATTTACCTGCCATATTCGAATAAAACCGTCTTTACCGGAGGTTATGCAACGGCCATCTTTGGTAAGAACCAAGGCATTTGTTCCCGACTGGTGAGGATACCAAGAAAATTCTAACGTAAAACCACTGGCCTCCATCACTGACACGCTCCCGTCTTTCGACGCAACATACAGGTTCGTACCGTTGTCAGAGAAATACAATTTTCGGATTTTATCTTTGGCAATGGCTTCAAAGGTTAAAATTTCAAAGGTGCTAGCATCAATTACAGCGATTCTTCCACTCGAAAAACCGAGGTAAAGACGGTTTGCATCAGGGGGAGCTGAAATGGCAAAAATTCCCCCCTCTCCAAAAGAATGCGAGAATAATTCTTGATTACTGTTGGCATCCAGGACATGGAAATCTCCGTTCAAGAGCCCCAAACATAGCCAACCGCTGGATGTGGCGAATAAAGAAATGCAGGCGTGTGAAGTACGAACGGTGAAATTCTGCAATACAAGGGAGGACGCACTGAGTTTTTTAACCGTTTTGTCTGCGGAGCCGGTGTACAGAAAATCACCTCGTGTTGCGAGTGAATAAATCGGACTATCATGAAGTTGTATCTGCGAAATCGCTCCAATTCTCACAATGCCTCTGCTATATCGATGGAATCGTCATCGCCCACATGGCGAAGTCGATGAGCAAAATCTTCCGGTAAAAACTGGAAAAAGGTATCGCCCCTAAGCCCCAACCTCAAACATTCCAGCGGAATAACCTCGTTGGGTGCAATATTTCCTAAATTGACATTCGCACCAAACAGTTTTATAAACCATACTTGCTGGTTTTTTATTGGCGCTTCCCAAAGAATTTTGCTGGTATCAATTCGCGCAGTAATGTGGTTTATCAGCAAGGTATGGGCTGTTCCGTTCGGACGAAAAACCCCCACATTTCCTGCCTCCCGCCCTTCAGCAATTACTTTCCACGATCCAGCATTCAATTCTGCTTTCATCCAACTGACCCATTTGAAGGGGGATATGATAATTCCGGAGTCTTTGGAACCAACCTCAGAAAGCACCGTTCGATCTTTGGCGAGTTTACTTATGATTTTACATTTCTCTTTGTGCGGAATGACAATTGAACCATCAGAGACCTCAACTAAATCCAAATTTAATTTATCGAGCATTCGCTGGTATTCATCAAAACAATTGCGCGCATAAAAAACCTCGAACAGGGTCCCCCCTAAATAAGGGCGCACACCTGCATCCTTATAAAGTTTTATTTTATCCTCAAGGTTTTTAGTCACCATGGCGGTGCCAAACCCAAATTTTACCAGATCGCAATAACTCGACGATTTCTCTAAAAAATCTTCGGTTTCTCGTAGGCTAAGCCCCTTGTCCATCATCATGGTGAGGCCTTGCTCTCTCGGTTTTTCGAATCTTTCTGGAATGAAGGGTAGTGTTGTATCAATCATTCATTAAAGATACAAAATCTTTGTTTTTACGAAGTTTGGGATTCCACTCAAATACCTTTTCAGCCAAGGTTGTGCTTTGTTCCTTCAATGCCGAAAATAAGAATAAGGCATCTTCGTTTCGCGCAAGATGTACCAAAATGTGTACCAGCATGAGTAAAAAATATTCGTTTTTTTCGAGCGTCTCTTGATGTTGCTCCAGGTATGCAAGCGCTAGAAGGGGCGAATCTTCTAAGAGAAATATAACATAGTCATGCAAGGCCTCTGTATCGCAAGAGTCAAGTTCTATCGCCTCTTGATAACACTCCTCCGCCAATGCACGATCCTGAAGTTTGTGATACGCGTTCGCCAAAACCAACGAAACTGAAGCATTTCCCTCCGCATAATTACGTGCCTTGAGCAAATGCGCCAGAGCCTCTCGGGTATTCCCCAATAAATCAACCACAATGCCCAAGCCTAACCAAGCTTCATAAAGATTGGGCTGAATTTCAAGGCTTAGACGGTAATAATTTAAGGCGATTTCATACTCTTGCAGTTGCTCGTGCGCTTCACCCAAATAGCATAATGCCATTGGGTCATCGCCTTCAAGTTCCAAGACTTTTTGAAAAGACGCTATAGCTCTGTGATGTTTTCCTGAAGAAAGATAGGCATTGCCTAAATTGAAATGGGCCGGGGAAAAATCATGGATAATCAGTAGGCAATAGTCGTAAGCCCAAATTGCTTTGGTATAATTCTCGAGTTTTGAGTACGAATTTCCCAAATTATACCATGCCATAGAAGCATAAGGATTATCATCAAGGTATTTTAAGTAAGTAGCAATCGCTTTCTCATGGTTTCCAACACGGTCGTAGGTGAAGCCTAATTCGTACAGAAGCGACTCACAATTGGGTAAATGTTCCAATCCCTTCTCCAATATTGCAAGGCTCTTCTCGCGATCATCCAATTTAACATAAGCGTGGGAAATATCAAGGCATAAATCTTCCAAATCATCCAATTCAGCGTAAGGAAAGGCCCGTAAAAAATATTCAACGGCTAATTTCGGCTGATTCATTTGGCTATATATCGAACCGTAGGTTACCCATAATTCAAACGGAGAAACTCCCTCCACATTCACTCTCGATAAAGTCTCCAAAGCCAGTGCATAGTTTTTTTCACCGCAAAGTGCCTGAACAATACGAAGCCGGAATATGGGGTTGTAGGTGAAATTTGTCTCAGCAATTTGAGCGGCACGCTTTGCTTTTTTGAAATCTTGCAGCGAAAAGTAGTGGTCGATAATCCCCTCCATACGGTCGCTGTCAATGAAGCCTAAATCGCTTCCGGTAAGGTGCGCCTCAAAAAGTTCTAAATCGCTACTTAATTGGTTGTCTCCGGTAGCTTCTTCATCATCCTCAAACATACACGACGTTTGCACGAATATAGACCATACCAGCATGAAACTTTCATTTCTGATTACATTATTTTCAACAAAATGAAGTTAATTGTTGATAACTATCCGAGCAACGAAGCGATGATCTTGGGCATTGAATAACCATCCGCTTCTGCCTTGTAATTTTTTACCAATCGGTGTTGTAAAATGGAAACCGCAACCGCTTTTACGTCCTCGATATCAGGGGAAAATTTTCCATTTAATGCAGCATTGCATTTCGCACCCAAAATGAGGTATTGGGATGCACGAGGACCGGCACCCCAAGTCAGGTACTTCTTGGTTAATTCTGTAGCTTTTTCTGAATTTGCGCGCGTTTTTGCAACCAAATTCACCGCATATTCTAAAACATTGTCCGCAACAGGGATGCGCCGAATAAGCTCCTGATACTCCATGATTTTATCGCCACTCAAAATTTTACTTACTTCCGTTTTTATTCCGGAAGTTGTAGACTTAACGATGGCAATTTCCTCTTCAAACGTTGGATAGTCGAGCCAAATATTGAACATAAAACGATCGAGCTGAGCCTCGGGAAGGGGATACGTTCCCTCTTGTTCTATGGGATTTTGAGTCGCCAAAACGAAGAAGGGATGGTTCAAATCGTACGTTTTACCCGCTGTGGTGACCCTTCTTTCCTGCATGGCTTCCAAGAGGGCAGATTGTGTTTTAGGTGGAGTACGATTGATTTCATCGGCTAGAACAATGTTGGTAAAAATGGGCCCTGGGATAAACTTAAAACTTCTGCTTTCGTCGAGAATTTCGGAGCCAATAATATCCGAGGGCATTAAATCAGGAGTGAATTGAATGCGATTGAACCCTACCCCCAACGCAGAGGCAATCGTGTTTACAAGCAGGGTTTTTGCAAGACCCGGCACTCCTACTAATAAGCAATGTCCGCCAGAAAACATAGCAATTAGCACTTGGCGCACCACCTCGTCCTGACCCACAATGACTTTGTGTATTTCAGCGTTGAGTTGTTGGTAACTCTCACTTAGCGCAATCAGTCTATCAGCATCACTCATGGCTGTATCGATTTATCCATTGTTGTTCAAATTTACATCCTTTAAAATCTGCATCAATTCGAATGAACGCATTTCCAATCTTGCCGTTGACCCATTCTTCAAGGATACGGGTTCTTTTGTCGTTTTCTGATGCCTGCTTTATTAGGGAATAATCGTCGTTTAAATTGGCCTTGTGGGCGGGTATTCGTTGCATGAGTCGAACCACGCGTATTCCCTGTTGCCGGGTCATAAAATCCATGTAAAGATTTGGCTGGGTAACGTCTCCCTCTTCCATTGCGTCGGTGAGCAAATAGATTTGTTGGTCAATCTCATTTAAATCCTCCATGTCCCACAATTGGGAAGCATTTCGGGGATTGGAGATAATGCCCTTGTTTTGTCGGGTTGATACATCGTTCGAATATCTATCCACCGCTTGTTCCCAGGTAATTTCATTCATCTTGAGCATTCGGTAACAAGAATCCATTCGCTGCGAGGCTTTGTTCATCGTTTGAACGCTAAATTCAGGCCGGATCAATATATGTAAACAAACAAAATCGTCTCCGGATCTGGATATCAATTTAATGATGTGGTAGCCGAATTCCGTTTCGACGGGTTGAGATATTTCTGCGGGTTTAAGCTTAAATACGGTGGCTTCGAACTGCGGAACCATCATGCCTCGGGATGCAGCGATTTTCCCTCCTTGGGGGGCACTTCCCGGATCCATGGAATGAATCCGCGCCAGGCTCTCAAAACTCTTTCCTTGCACAACCACCAAATCACGCAACTCCTTAATTTTGTCCAGAGCCAATTTTTTGTCTTCTTTAGTGATGGCAGGGTAAATGACAATTTGTTGAAATCCAAGCTGCATATTGATGTACGGAACGCTGTCTGCCGGCAGATTATCAAAAAAATCCTTTACTTCTTTTGGTGTAACACTAAGTCCCGTGGTAATGGTATTGCGCATTTCATCGGCCAGCATGTTCATTCGAATGACATCGCGAAATTTATCCTTTATTTCACTGAACGACATTCGATAAAATTCCTCCAGTTTTTGCCTCCCCCCCATTTGGTTTTGAATGATTCGCAGGCGGTTCTCCATATCCGCATCAACCTGTTCGTCGCTCACTGTGATACTGTCCAACTTCGCCTGGTTCACGAAAACCTGATTTACCATGAGCTGTTCCAATACACGGCAGTCAAAATTAGGGTCAACGGCTACTTTACCGTCCTCGGCTTGAAGGCGTTGCTCTTGAATGTCGGAAAGGAGAATTACATTATCCCCCACTTGGGCAACCACCTTATCAATGGTGATGGATTGGGAAAATGCAAACAGCCCATTTCCGAGGAAAAACAGGAAAGCAGTTGTCCGCGTCATTTCCCTAGGTTGTACAATACTTTTTTGTTGACCTTTACCTTGTATTTCTTTTGGAGGGTCTCAATCCAATTTTTTTCCAAGGAATTTTGATAATCGGAGGTAACCATTCCTTTAGCTTCAGCAAATTCCTTCCGCATGACGGGAAGTTCAGCATGGACTTTCACTACATAATATTTGCTCTCAAAGGCATAGGGTTGACTCAGACCGGTGGTTAAATTTTGTCCTTTCAGCGAAGGCGTTGCCTCCGGATCAAATTTATTCATCTTTACCTTCAGGTTCAATTCAGAGTCTTTGTTTATTTTTTGTATCACGTGTTTTGAGTTGATGGTGTCGTTACCGAGCATCTCTTTAACTTCAAGCGCAATGGCCTCATTTAAACATTCGTAAATGGTGGCATCAATGCGTTTTGGCCACATGTAATTTTCACGGTGCTCGACGAAATAAGTTCGCAGACCTGCAGTATCTTTCACAGCGCGATTCCATACTTTATCCTGCATCACTTCATACAACAAAATTCCGTCGTGATATTCGTTGACCAGCGCTTTGAACTCGGGATACTTTGACGGCAACAGGCTTTCTTCGTATTCTAAAATTGCGGCTTTTTCCCATGCCCTGAACTGATTGCCTACCAGAATTTTAATGTCCTCTTTTCGCAAACCGCGGTAACTTTTTTCCAAAAATCGTGCAAATTGCTGCTGCCCGAAGGCTACGCCATTTAAGGTAAAAAGCGTTTTATTGGTTTTCAAATTTGCAGCATTCCATTTACCCACGAAATATGAAGTGTCTAGATTTGTTTCAAACCACACCAAATTGTCCGCTGAACCGGCGGTATAGTTGTAGCGAGCTTTCAATTTTCGCACGAAAGAATCCTGCGTCTTTTTCGATCGCTCATCTTTATTTACTTTTGTTTGAAGTTCCTTTTTCACCGATTCATAGCCCGCTACATCTCGACGCTCTAACCTTTTGATGATATGATAACCAAACCCGGTCTTGATGGGCTCACTTATGTCTCCATTTTGAGCAAGCGCAAAGGCAGCTTCCTCAAATTCGGGAACCATTCGCTGAGTTGTACCGGAACCGAAAGCAGGCAATTCTCCCTCTTTTTTACTGCTTCCTGGATCGTCCGAATTCAAAGCTACCATTTCTGCCCAAGAGGCTCCGTTTTTGAGTTTACCATAAATTTCATCGATCTTCTTCTTAGCATTCTCCTTGGTCGATGGGTCAGCGTCTTTGGAAACCGATATCATCAAATGAGCCACTTTAATGGATCCCCTCGACGGACGTACTGCCGTTGTTTTAAGAATGTGATATCCAAATTTCGTCCTGAAAGGAGCAGATACACTTCCTACAGGCGTCTTGAATGCCATTTCCTCGAAAGGATAAACCATTTGAAAGGCAGAAAAATAACCAAGGTCTCCTCCATTTGCAGCTACGGATGGGTCATCGGAACCGTTTTTCATGCGAGCAACCGTGGAAAAATCTTCCCCGTTTTCAATCCTTTTTTTCAATTCCAACAAACGATTGTAGGCAGCTAGGGTATCAGCAGGGGTGGAAAGAGCCTCCAACTTAACCATTATGTGTGAGCATCGAACTTCGTTGGCCGTCCGATAGTAGGCTTCTTTCACCAACGATTCGTTCTGGGCCGAGTCAATTAGGTAGGGAATGGCTAATTGGCGTTTGTATCCTTCAAACTCTCTTTTGAGTTTCGGTATCGTGTCGTATCCTAGCGCCTCTGCCTCTAAAACTTTGAGTTTAAACTTTCGAAACAACTCCATGTATTCGTCCATGGAAGCCTGATCAAACTTTGGGTTCGGATTATTTTTTAAATAAATTTGAAGAAATTCGCTTTTTGTAACTTTCTCCTTACCAACGGTCATAATCAACGGTTCCTTTTGCGCGAAAGTGGAAAGTGAAAATAAACCGATAAAACCAATAATAATTTTTCTCATCCTGTTAGAAATCAATATATAACACTATTTAATGCTGTAATTAGGGGCCTCGCGAGTTATCGTAACATCGTGTGGATGAGACTCCCTCACCCCTGCGTGGGTAATTCTTATGAAGCTTGCCTGCTGAAGCTCTTGGATGTTTTTAGCGCCGCAATAACCCATCCCGGCCCGTAAACCACCTGTAATCTGATACATTACCTCCACCAAGGATCCCTTAAAAGGTACTCTTCCTGATATTCCTTCCGGAACCAGTTTCTTTAAATCGTTCTCCCCTTCTTGGAAGTAACGGTCTTTTGAACCCTTGTTCATGGCCTCTAAGGAACCCATTCCCCGATAGGCTTTAAACTTTCTGCCTTCAAAAATGATGGTCTCGCCGGGAGATTCCTCCACTCCTGCAAACATACCTCCCAACATGACGCAGTCTGCGCCAGCTGCAATTGCTTTGACAATGTCTCCCGTGTAACGAATTCCCCCATCAGCAATTACCGGAACGCCGCTTCCTTCAATGGCGAGCGCAACGTCGTTCACTGCGGTTAGTTGGGGTACACCCACACCCGCTATTACCCGGGTTGTGCAAATCGATCCGGGACCGATTCCTACTTTAACTGCATCGGCACCTGCTTCTACCAAAAATTTTGCAGCCTCTCCCGTTGCCACATTCCCCACAACGACATCAAGTTTGGGATGTGCCGTTTTAATTTTTTTCAACAATTCAACTACTCCCGCCGTATGGGCATGCGCAGTATCCACTACAACAGCATCGACTCCGGAAGCCACCAAGGCCTTAACCCGCTCCATGGAATCTCCGGTGACTCCCACCGCTGCGGCAACACGAAGCCGCCCAAGCGAATCTTTGCACGAATGAGGGTGTTCTTTCACTTTGATGATGTCGCGGAAAGTAATCAATCCAATGAGGCGATTTTTGGCGTCAACGACGGGCAGCTTTTCGATTCGGTTTTCTTGAAGAATCATTTCTGCCGTGGCTAAATCGGTTCCATCAACGGTTGTTATCAAATTTTCAGAGGTCATTACCTCTAAAATGGGTTTTTGCAAATCGCTTTCAAAACGCAAGTCTCTGTTGGTAACAATTCCCTTTAGCTTATTTTCAACGTCCACTACAGGTATGCCCCCAATGCTGTATTCTTGCATGATAGCAAGGGCATCAGCAACGTTTGCACTTTCAGACAAGGTAATAGGATCGATGATCATACCGCTTTCTGAGCGCTTCACTTTACGTACTTCAACGGCTTGTTCTGAAATGCTTGAATTCTTGTGTATAACGCCTATACCTCCCTGTTGTGCAATGGCAATCGCCAGGCGGTGTTCGGTTACGGTATCCATTGCCGAGGAAACTACAGGGGCATTCAAGTTGATGTTGCGGGAGAATTTCGATTTTAACACGACGCCACTTGGATGTATTTCAGAGTAGGCTGGAACCAAAAGAACGTCGTCAAATGTTAATCCGTGTGAACTTTCTGAAAGGTTTTTGAGCGCCATGGCTGAATCTATCTACGTAAATTCCTGCAAATTTAAGAAATTCACGTGAATTAATAAAGCCTTATTCGTCTGAGGTGTTAATAAATCAAAAAACATTCGCTTTCTGTAAATTTTTCGTTAATCTTGCAGGTATGCGATTGGGGTTTTTCTTTCTGCCCTTGTTTTGTTGCCAGCTGACCTTTGGGCAAAATCTTATCCATGATACTGCGAACGTTGTTCAAATCTCAGGTGTCGTTATCGGAGAGGACGAACTAAAACCCTTACCCTATTCTACGATTTGGAATAGAACATTGCATCGTGGAGTTATCTCTGATTACTTAGGGTTCTTCACCTTGGTTTCCTTTCCCGGCGACACCCTCGTGTTCAACTTTATGGGCTACAAGTCATCATCCTACATCATTCCCGATAGTTTGGTAGATAATCGTTACTCTCTGGTTCATATGCTCGAACGAGATACCTTAAACATGCCTGAGGTAGTGGTTTATCCCTGGCCATCCCGGGAAGAATTTGCCCGATATTTCGTCAACATGAATCCTTACGAAGACGCAATGCGTCGGGCACAACGTGAACTTTCCAACGAATCCCTCGCTTTTACAGCAGCCAAAATGAGCAACGATGCCTCACTCGCTTACGGTTACCTGCAAAATCAGAGGTTGACCAAACTTTACACGAATGGACAACTACCTGCCAATAACCTTTTCAATCCGTACGCGTGGGCAAGGTTAATCGAAGATTGGAAAGCCGGAAAACTGAGGCGTCAGTGATACGTTGGATAGGCCAAAAAATACTTCTCCACAGGCTTTGCCAAAGCTGAAATGTTCAGATTGTCCGAGGCTCGGGGCAAATCCACCAATTCGCCGTATTTGTTCAACAACATAATGCTCTGTTTTCCCTGCGTGTATGCTTTGTTGACCAATAAGTCGTGATACACCATAAAATCTACGTCTGCGGAGGAAAAACCCATTTGGGCCTTTACAAACTCTTTTTCTAAGGCAATTCGGTCGGGGGAAAAAGGATGGGTAGCAATTTCAATTTTAAATAAATTACGATGGATTATGCTGGAGCAAAGCAACGATAAAACCTGATCCTCGTGATATTGCCATACTTTTATTGCCCCCCAAATATCGTGATCATCCAATTGCGCAAATGCATCCAGGTATTTTGGATCGTTCAAAAAGTGCTCTTTCGTTACATCATTGGCAAGGAACAATTCCAGCGCTGGCGAAGCGAAAAGACGCGTTCTTTGTTGAGCGAGATACTTTGCACGCCGCAATGCATGAATCAGCATGTATTCTGCCGCGACCACGGTTTTGTGGAGATATACCTGCCAGTACATCAACCTTCTCGCCACAATAAACTTTTCGACCGAATAAATCGCTTTTTCTTCCAGAACCAGTTGCCCCTCGTGCACTGAAAGCATTTCAATTAAACGGTCTGTTCCAATTATCCCTTCGCTAACCCCGCTGTAAAAACTATCGCGGTTTAAATAATCCATTCGATCCATATCCAGCTGACTGGAGACGAGCTGATGTAAAAACGGCTTTGAATATTGATTACTGAAAATAAGTTGTGCTCGCCGTAAATCTTCCCCAAAAATTTTAGTAAGGCGATCGATGAACATGCCACTGATTTCTTCATGGCTGATTCCATGTACGATATCGTACTCGAGCGCATGACTAAAGGGGCCATGTCCAATGTCGTGCAACAAGATGGCTAACCGAGCAGCTCGTTCCTCTTCAGCGCTTATTTCTTGTCCTTTTCTGCGAAGTACCCCAATGGCAAGGGTCATGAGATGCATCGCGCCTAAGACGTGGGTGTACCGCGTATGTTGTGCGCCGGGATACACCAGGTTAGAAAGCCCTAATTGCATAATTCTTCTCAACCGCTGTAGGTAAGGATGATTCATTACATCGAAAATCAGGTCGTCGGGAATGGAAATAAACCCGTACAAGGGGTCGTTGATGATTTTCTTTTTGTTGGAGGGTGCGTTAGGAGGAAGCAATTGCTTAATTTTACAAACTACGATACAAACTTAATCAAATAAAAGCAATGGGTAAAATACTTTGGGCTGATGACGAAATCGACTTACTAAAACCGCACATTTTATTTCTCGAATCAAAAGGCTATCGGGTAGATTGCACAACCAACGGAATGGACGCCATTGAAAAATCCGAAGAAAACCGATACGACGTCATTTTTCTGGATGAAAACATGCCGGGCATCAGCGGTTTGGAGGCGCTCACCAAAATCAAAGAAATTAACCCGCTGGTTCCGGTAGTGATGATTACCAAGAGTGAGGAGGAATTCATCATGGAAGAAGCCATAGGAAGCAAGATTGCTGACTATTTAATCAAACCCGTAAATCCCAGCCAAATCCTTTTGAGCCTGAAAAAGATATTGAATCAGGCGCAATTGGTATCCCAAAAAACGAACATCAATTACCAACAGGAATTTCGCCAATTGGGGATGCAATTAAATCATCGTCTGAGTGCCAATGAATGGACAGAAATGTACAAGAAATTGGTTTATTGGGAGTTGGAATTAGAGCAGGCCGAAGACAAAGCCATGAAAGAAATTTTCGACATGCAGAAAAAAGAGGCCAACCAACTTTTTTGTGATTTCATAGAGACCTACTACCTCGATTGGTTGAATGGCACCGAAGAAATGCCCTACATGTTGCACAACATGATCCGAACAAGGGTTCTCCCCCAAATCGGAAAAGACAAATTAGCGGTCTTAGTCATTGATAATCTGCGCTTCGACCAATGGAAAGTTTTAGAGCCTTACATCTGTAAATCCTATGAAAAAACCGAGGAATATGTGATTTATTCCATTCTTCCTACCGCAACGCATTATGCCAGAAACGCATTTTTTGCAGGTTTACTTCCCTCCGAAATCGAAAAAAAATTTCCCCAATTTTGGAGATATGAAGAGGACGAAGGAAGTAAAAACCAATTCGAAAAAGAATTATTGGAACAACAACTAAAGCGACTCAGTAAGCAATGTAAATGGAGCTATCACAAGATAACCCACCTTGAAGCTGGAAAAAAACTTAACGATCAATTCAACCAGATCCAAGACAACGATGTGAATTTTGTTGTCTACAATTTCGTGGATATGCTTTCGCATGCTCGAACAGAAATGGAAGTAATACGCGAATTAGCCAACGATGAAGCTGCTTACCGTTCGCTTACCAAGTCTTGGTTTGAGCACTCCCCCTTGCACGATTTAATCCAAAAATTCAGAGAGTCGGGCACGCGACTTTTCATAACGACAGATCACGGCACCGTAAAAGTGACCCGACCTGTGAAAATTGTCGGCGAACGCAACACCAACAGCAATTTACGGTACAAAGTAGGACGCGGACTCAATTATGATAAAAAAGAAGTATTCGTCGTTAATAAACCCTCCGAAGCCTTCTTACCCCAGATAAAACTCTCTAATGAATACGTTTTTGCCCGCGAAGCCGACTTCTTCGTTTACCCTAATAATTATAACCACTTTGTAAATCACTTTGGAAATACGTTCCAACACGGCGGCATATCCATGGAAGAAGTTCTTATACCATTTATCGAACTGCAACCGAAATAAGTTTTACAAGGTCGGATTCTTTCGAAATAAGCGATTGTTGTACCTTTGTACCATGAAATCGTTCGATGTTGTTCAAGTGCGCAAGGACTTCCCTATTTTACAGGAAAAAGTAAACGGAAAGCCGTTAATTTATTTCGATAACGGTGCCTCCTCCCAGAAACCTCAACGCGTTATTGACCGGGTGTCGGCCTATTACGAACACGAGCATTCCAACGTACACCGCGGAGTCCATTTTCTAAGTAACCAAGCAACCTTGGCCTATGAAGCCGCTCGAGCCCGTATCGCAGCGTTTCTCAACGCTTCCTCACCTCAGGAAATTATTTTTACCAAAGGAACAACGGACGCCATCAACACGGTCGCCTTCAGTTTTGGGGAAACGATGCATCCAGGTGATGAAATCCTCATTACCGGAATGGAACACCACTCCAACATTGTCCCTTGGCAAATGCTCTGTGAGCGGCGAGGCTGCATCTTGAAGGTGCTCCCCGTTTTGGAGAACGGTACCCTCGACATATCGAAATTGGACCATCTTCTTTCGGAGAAGACCAAATTGGTCAGTGTGGTGCATGTTTCCAACAGCTTGGGAACCGTTAATCCGGTGAAAGAAATTATTGTTAAAGCCCACGGCATGGGGGCCAAAGTACTGCTCGACGCGGCCCAAAGCGTTCAACATCTTCCCGTCGATGTGCAAAATTTAGACTGCGACTTTCTTGCCTTCGGCGGCCATAAAATTTTTGCACCAACAGGAATTGGCGTGCTTTACGGTAAGAAAGAACTGATGGAATCCCTTCCACCCTACCAAGGAGGCGGAGATATGATCGAACACGTTACCTTTGAAAAAACAACCTACAACACCCTTCCACTTAAGTTTGAGGCCGGAACGCCCAACATTTGCGGCGTATTAGCTCTGGCTGAAGCCATTGACTATTTATCATCAATTGATCCATTGGGCGCTTTTCGGCATGAAAAGGAGCTCGGAAGTTACCTTCGTGATAGCATGCGAGAAATACCAAAAATCAGATTCATCGGCGAGGCCCCTGATACCTGCAGCACCTTATCGTTTCTTATTGGTGACCTGCATCCCTTTGATGTAGGCACCTTATTGGATCAACAAGGGATAGCGGTTAGAACCGGACACCATTGCACCCAACCCTTGATGGAACAGTTTAAGATTCCGGGAACAGTAAGGGCATCCCTGGCGTTTTATAACACCCGCGAAGAAATTGATGAATTCGTGAAGGCTTTACAACGGTCCATTCAAATACTATCATGAGGAAAAGCATCAACGAGTTGCAAGATGAGGTCATCAATGAGTTTGCCATCTTCGAGGATTGGATGGACAAATACGAATATCTGATCGACTTGGGAAAAGAACTCCCCCTCATTGATGAAGCCAAGAAATCCGAGGACCGATTAATTCATGGGTGCCAATCCCGTGTTTGGGTCGATGCTCAAATATCCGATGGAATGCTTGTGTTTACAGCAGATTCGGAGGCCATCATTACCAAGGGAATCATCAGCCTGCTAATTAGAATTCTCTCGAACCAAACCCCGGAGAACATTGTTAAGAGTGAATTGTATTTTATTGGTAAGATTGGTTTGCAGGAGCACCTGTCGCCTACTCGCGCCAACGGACTTACAGGCATGATCAACCGCCTTAAAAGTGAGGCATTGAAGCAACTGACTCCATGATTGAATTAGAAAACGATATAGTTAAAACGCTAAAAACGATTTACGATCCAGAAATTCCCGTGGATATTTTTGAGTTAGGCTTGATTTACGAAATCCGCATCAACGACGACCGATTCGTTGACATCGACATGACCTTGACGTCGCCAAATTGTCCGGTGGCAGAAACCCTACCCAAAGAGGTCGAAGATAAAGTCAAGGGCATGGAGCAAGTTTTGGATTGCAAAGTGCACATTGTTTTTGATCCTCCTTGGGATAAGGATATGATGTCGGATGAAGCCAAATTGGAGTTAGGGTTCCTTTAGCCTATTGCTTCTCAAATACGTAGCGAAATCGGCAATTGGACAGAGGGTCGTAGTACTCCAACTCCAAATCGTCGCGCGTTATCACGAATATCCGATTTTTTAAGGTGTCGTTGTCTTGCAACCAATTCAATTCGTTGTTCTCCAAATGCATAACATAGTTGCCGTTCAAATTAAGAGAGTCAACCACATTTCCTTGAAATGTCACAAAATCAGAAACCACCAATCCTTGCACCGAAGTTTCTGAGAAGCTTAAATTGCCGTTTGGAATATGGTCAAAAAAAGTAAATCCATCAGCATTTTGTAGGCGCACCATAGCGCAATTCCACGTGCCTTGGAGGTATCGGGTGTAGCGCTTTTCTTTGTTGCACGCAGCACAACAAAGGATTGAACTCACCAATAAAACCCACCGCTTTTTCATTCACCCTCCACCAATTTAACCAAACTCGACCTGGATAATTTAATGCTGCCAATGCGGTTATAGCTCCCCATAATTCGCACCTTTGCCAACATCAACAACTCGCCATAAGGTGTAAAAACCATGTCGCAAGCCTCAATAGGAACATTTTTGCTTAGGTAGGTGCTTTTCACCTTTTTGCCGCTTTCATCGTATAATTTTAACACCAACTGGTTACTACGGCTTGAAGCTAAAAACGCGAGGTAGTTTTTACCCAAAATGGTCATTTGCCTGATGATCGTGGGCAAAGTATGGTTCAATTCCGCATCGCCTTGGGCTTCGATACTGGTAGCCATCGCTATTGCAGAAGGATTCAATACCGCTTTGGGATTCATAAAAACATTTTCACCGGATGTCCGAGCCAAGGCAAAAGTATTGGAACCCAAGGGATGTAGCGAAGAAATTCCTCCGTCCATGGCCGCTCCATTGTAAACCCCGCTAAACTGTAAATCGCTATCGAAAAACACGGTGGAAAAGGAGTAGTTGTAAAAGGCGTTTACCGCAAAATAATCCTTTTCGGGGGTCGATTGAATGAAAAAAGGGTATTGTTTTCCGGTGTGCATCACATGCTTCAACAGCAGATCATCTACATTGGCGGATATGCTCAACGCACCAACCCTAACAACAGTATCCAAAGCTTGACTCACCTGGTGAATGACCGTCATTTGAGACGACAAAGGACAACTCATGAGGTACAAATCCGTTCCGTTGTAATAGGCGTGCAACGGATAGCTTACCTCCTCCAGATGGGAAATTTGGATGACTTGCCGGCTATTTTCGTCGATGCGTAAAATTCGGGCATCCAATTCAAGGGGATCCATGCACACCAAGTACAGCTGCTGGTTGATATTCAACAACGAAGGAACGGCATTCACGTACTGCTCGGGCAATTCCAAATTCCATTCGAAATTTCCATCCTTGTCCATTTTCATCAAGTGAATACGCCATCCGTCGTAGGCGCTTAGCACGAAATACCCGTTATCAACCGTTGCTTTGGTCATGGAAAGCGGAGAAAACGAACGATTTCCGTTTTGATCATCGTATATTTTAACGAAAGGGAGGGAGCTTTTATCCGGTTTTTCGCACGAAAACAAGCCCAAAACCACCCCCAATATCAAGGTCAAAATGCTACGTTTCATCACCATTTTTTATGTAAAGGAACCATTACTGTTGCTAAGATGTTCAAGCTCAATAAATTGAATTTATCCTGGACGTCCAAGTACTCGGTGGCCATTCCCGTGTAATCTGCGTAACGGTCAAATTCATTGATGCTCGTTCGCATGTTATAGCTCAAGGTTCCCGATATACTGAAGGCTACGTGTTCTCGGTAATAGGAAATCCCCCCTCCCCCAAGAAGGGCAACATTAAATCGGTTTAGATGAGGGGTGAATTCAGCTACCGAAGAGGAGGTCGCTGACTTGCGATCCACGTCGTTGTCGATGTAATTGTCCTCAAACACCTGTTTGCTGGCGAAATAGGCAATGTCTGCCGAAATTCCCGTCTGCAAAAATGGGGAAAACCTCAAGCGTGAAAAATCAAAGCGTAGCAAGAACGGAATTCTCACACTGGAAATCTTTTGTCGATGAAGGAATTCTTTGTAGACCTCTCCCCCCATAATGGTATCCGACCAATGATAACTGTTCATGTAACTGTAGCGCTGAGTTTGAAAACAAGGCTGGGATATTATGGAAAACTGGGGCGTGAACGCAAACGAAGCATGTAAACCGTATATTCCTCCGCTGTTTTGAAATAAGTTTCCATACTGTTTTTCATAATCTTCCTTGGTAGATTGCGGGGTAGCTTCCAACAAACTAAAGCGTTCGTCCAAGACCGGCTGCGTGAATCCCATTCCCATATTGATGCCAAAAAAATAGCGGTCTTTTCGGTATTGATGCTTTCTGCTTTGCGCATGAACGCCCTGCATCAGGGAAAACAGCACTAAAAACCCCCAAAAATTCTTCATTTTGCTAAAATTACTTTTCGGGTAATCACCGCATCGTTGGCAAATAGACGCACCAAATAGGTTCCGCTAATGACTTGTCCAAAATCGAACATTACGCTGTGCGAACCGGGACCAGAAGGCGGGTTGTCGATTTCTCCCAACGAACGCCCCGTAAGGTCGTACATGGCAATACGAATTTCAGCGGCTTCTTTTAAGGTGTAATCGATGTAAATCTCCTGGTTTGTGGGGTTCGGGTAGCAATTCATGGCGAATCGATCTTGAAAGAGTTCGCTGGTGCTTAGCGGCTTACACCGCACGTAATCGATGCGCGATTCTACGAAATTCTCAAAATGAACTTCTTGCAGGGCTTGATCCGGGGCATTGAACCAATCTTTAACCACCGAAGTAAAGACCTGGCGATAGTCAAACTCCATTGGAACGTTCCCGCTTTCCAAATTGGCCAGATCGGGATTAACCCCATATACACCCGGATTAATGCAGGTACCGAAAATCATCATCGGTGCGGCATTTCCGTGATCGGTACCATAGCTGGCATTGGAAGCCACCCTTCGACCGAATTCTGAAAACGTCATGGAAAGTACTCGATCTGCGAGGCCCATGTTCTGCAAATCCGCATAAAAGGCCTTCATGGCCGAAGAAATGTGATACAGCAACGCGGCATGGCCACCCATGGTGGGGTTATTATTGACCACTTGATTGGCGTGGGTATCAAAACCCCCAATCCGACAAATGAAAATCTTGGTGCCAACTCCCCCACTGATGAGCCGCGCAATGACTTTCAACTGAGGGGCCAAAGGATTGTTTTTCGCTGAAGCTGGGGCAATGAAGGGGTACAATTGAGGATACACCGTGTTGGAATTCATCCCAGCTTCGTAGACATCTTTCAGGCGTTCCGCGTAGGCGTTGGCCTGCTTTTCAATTTGCAAAATGTACTCAATTTCGTCTCCTGCATGGGTATCTGGAAAACTCAAGGGAGCATCAACGCCCACGCTATTGATCAGGTTGAAGAATCCTACCGGGTCCGTAATGCTCAATCCTGCAGGAATTCCTTGCTCTCGGTGAAAGGCCAGCGACACACCGTTGCCCATTTCAATAGCCAAAGGATCAGGAATTTGAGGGCTGGGGTAATTATCGGGATACCCTGGATAGGTGTAATCCAAATAACGGCCCATCCAGCCCGAACTGTAGTAATCGTTGTACCCTCCTCCCATCATCCAAACATCACGGCTGCGAAAGTGCGAACCGTTCATGTTTTCATAGGAAACATTTTGAATCACCGCAAAATTTCCTTCATCGTACATGGCTTTCGCAGCGGTCATATCCGGATGCAGGCCCAGCTGACGGTTGTCGGGAAGGTTGGTATCCAGGGTGATGAATTTACGGAGCCCGTTTTCTGGAATGGCAATGTTGGCTCGGTAGTTATAATAGGTCGGATATTGGTTGATAGGAACAACCGTGTTTAATCCGTCATTGCCCCCGTGCATTTCAATTAGCACTAAAATTTTGTCGTTCAAGCTGTTTTTAGCAATTTTATGCAGGATGCTTTCCTCATCGAAGGCGTACAACGGAACCCCGTTGAATTTTAACAGCATTCCCGTACTGAGCAAGGAGGACAATTTCACAAAATCTCTTCTCTTCATGGCTGGGAATTAATAAAGTTGAAATTCAGGGGTTTGCATCATGCAACGAGCAAGCTTTTCAAGCTGGGTTTTTACCACCGCATCGTTGTTTGTTTGGAGGTAATTGTTCCATTCATTGGTCCAGTTTAAGGACCCCGCATTCAACAACAATTCGTCGCGGAAATACGTAAGGCGGGCGTTATCCAGCGCGATGGGAATCAACCAGTCCACAAAATCTTGAACGAGGGCGTCGGCATCCGAGGGTTGATTGGCGTGGGACATAACAAAGGGAAGGATGTCCAATTTCATCAAGAGGTTTCCACCGCTGCTGAATCCATTGATTAACCACTCCGAAAACTTGTATCGGTTGGCGAGGTAGTTGGCCGAAATCCAATACCGATGAAAAACAGGAACCTGAAAATACGGATCGTAGCCAGCAACATCCACGGGTTCGAAAAGTTCAATACCCTGAAGGCTTAATTGGCCAAGCAACTGGCTGTAAAGCGCATAATGTTGGTTGAGTTGGGTAGTGGGATTCGGAACCGAAAGTTCGAAGAAACGCATCGTTGAAATAACCACCTCGATGGGCGATTTGATGATGGCACCAACGCTGTTGTCGTTGGTCTGCGGCGTATCTAAATCGAAGAAATGCTCGCTTTGCAGCAAGATTTCCAGGACGCTCATTAAATCGTAATTGTTGGCCATGAGTGTGCTGGCCAGGGGTTCAATGATGTCGGTTTCTATTTCCTGGGTAATGTCGAAATACAGGAATTGGCGGTAAACCCTTCGAACGATGTGTTTCGCCGTGTTCGGTGAAGCAAAAACCATATCGACCGCATCGTGCAATTCCTGAACCACGGAAGAACTGGGACAGGTACCGTTCACGACGCCTGCGGTTTGAATGGCATTGGAATTGAAGGCGGAGGAAAACTGCTTGGTGCTTACATCGTGCTGCGTAGCATTGTTGTTGATGTCCGCTTTTACCTTACCACTAGGAATTCCTGTTAGCGCGTCTACTGTTTGAAAGCTGGAGTCCACGGTCCAACCGGTGAGTACGCGGGTTAAGGCCTTTACATCCACCTCCGTAAAATAGGTGTAATCCCCCAGGTTGACTTCAGGACCTTTTCCAACGGTGAACAGTTCCAAAAATTCGCGACCAAAATTTTCCTGTGGGGCTCCTTTCACGTTTAAGGTTCCGTCCAAATGCACGAGCATGGCGTTGTCAATACAAATGGCTTTGACCAACTCTTTATAATTTCCAAGGGCGTGATGCCGCAACAATCGAAGGTAATCCACGGCGAACTGAGGAGCCCACGAAATGCGGGTCATGATCACAGGAATATGGGTATGGTAAAACCACACCATGCGTTCGGTTAAATTAGGACCCGAGGCGCGCTGCGTTTCCAACCACCAATAACGCGTAAGATCCGACCAAATATCGTTGATTTGATTTGGGTCGGGAAAATTTGGAAAAATCCAATCGCTGTTGGTATTGGGATCTTTCGGTAGCGAAGGCGTAGGATCTGCCTGGTTCAAAGCATTAAAGGCACTTTGAGCGTCCAGTTGCGCATAAATTGCAATATCGGACAACCGAGGACCCATGGTAGCTCTGCGCAACAAGTGTGCTGCTCGTTGATTGCCTAATACACCAATAACAGGAGCTAAAGATGCCATGCGCTGATTTGTCCTACCAAATTACACAAATTACCTGAAACTTGATAAATTGATGAAAACTTAACCTTGAAATACCAAGGCGAGCATGGCTTCAATGCCCTTTTGAACGGAACCGGGATGGATGTCAAATTTCGGATGGTGGACGCTGTAATTCTGGGGCCTATTGGGGTCTCCAACTCCTAAACGGAAAAAACTTACGGGAATTTTATGGCTGTAAAACGCGAAATCTTCGGCCGTCATTCGGTAATCCAAAGGCACGATGGCCTCCGCACCGAATTGGTTAACGAGTCCGTTTTCAAGCCATGAAGTCACTTGCGGATCGTTGTATAGAAATGGATACCCGGCATTTCGATGCAATTGAATTTCGCCTCCATAACGGCGTTCTATTTTCCGCAAAAAATCTTCAAAAAATTCAAAAAATTCGGCTCTCCAAGGTTCGTTCAAGGTGCGAAAAGTTCCTTTTAGGCTGCACGTGGAAGGAACCACATTGGTGGCTCCAAGAGCTTCTATACGTCCGAAAGTTAGTACCGAAGGAACATCATTCGGTTGGAATTGATCAATCAGCAGTTGGGCATGAAGAATGATCTCGGACGCCATGTTTAGCGGGTTGATGCACTGCTTTGGTAAGGCACCGTGACCTCCTTTTCCTTTGATCTCTAGATGAATTTCATCGCTGGAAGCCATGTAAAGGCCTGAACGAGTACCGAAAAAACCAACGGGAAGTTCAGGATAAACATGCAGGGCTACCATGAAATCAAGCGGAGGACTTTGCAAGACGCCTGCCTCAATCATGTGATTTGCTCCGCCGGGAGATTGCTCTTCGCCGGGTTGAAAAATCAACTTCACGGAGCAGGGTAGTTCGGAAGTCTTTTGGGCAAGCACCTCAGCGACCCCCAATAAAATGGCCGTGTGTACGTCGTGACCGCAGGCGTGCATCCAGCCTGGAACAGTAGATTGGTAGGAGGCTTGCGTTTCTTCTTGAATGGGCAAAGCGTCTAATTCGCAGCGCAAGCCGATCCATCGTTGGGTGTTTTTGGAATGAAAATACGCAACAACTCCTGTACCTCCAACCTTCGCTTCGTGCTCCACCCCCAATTGGCTTAACACTTCGACCACGTAGGCCATGGTGGCGAATTCTTGAAACGAGGGTTCAGGGTTCTTGTGAAGGGTTTCACGGTGTTGCAACGCTTTGGGAGCAACGCGCTGAGCTAAATCTCGCAGAAAATCAGGACTCATGGTTGGAAATTCCTTGATAACCCGACCAAAGCATTTTGAAAGCCACGTAGGCCATAATCGCTCCAAAAATCAACTTAACCCAAGCTTCGGGTAGCCGGAGAGCTAATTTGGAACCGACATAACCGCCCACCACAAATGCGGCTGCCACAATGAGTCCAAACCTCCATTGCACATTTCCGGATTGCGCATAGTTGAAAAGTGCCAAGGCAACAACAGGCATTGCGAGAATGAACAAACTCGTTCCCTGAGCTTGGAACTGGGATAACCCCATGACGTAAATAAGGGAAGGTACAATGACAATGCCGCCACCTACTCCGACAAAACCGCTGAGAATTCCGGCAACCGCACCAATTCCTAAGAGCAATGAAATTTCTTGCCACGTCATGGTACGAAGGTAGTATTTTTTACGATAAAAAATGGTGTTCGGACTCCCCAAATGGCTTAACATAATCCTACCCCACCATCTGGTTACAACCTCGGATATCCGCATGATTTACGCGACCCTCGAGGAGGAAACCGCCCGGTACGAGTTTACCCAAATCGTCGGTGGCAATGAAACTGCAGCTGTTGAGGTTGGCCAAATCGATGATGTTGATGGCACCGCGTTGCCCCGCTGGCACCCGTGCCTTGGGGTCGCTCACGTCGCGCAACACTACCCGCATCCAAGCGGGCGTTTGGAAAATTAAATCCGGTCCGCAATACCCTTGCGATAAGAGTTCCGTCATACCGTATTCGGAATGAATCTCGGAGGTGTTCAATCCCTGTTTCAACGCATCGTGCAATTCAGGTTTCGTAAGCTCTTGCCTTCGGCCTTTCATGCCTCCGGTTTCTACCACCACGGCTTGCGAAAAATCATGGCCCTGCTCCGCTAAGTCCAAGAGCGCATAAGATACGCCGAACAGCATGCACTTTCTTCCCGAAGACAGAGCCAACGTATACCGTGCATGAAGGTGTTCCATTTCGTTCAAGACAAACCCCGACAAGGGATGGGCGCTTTGAGCAATCAACCCTTCCACCATGTTCACTAATCCTGAATTTCCTTGTTCAAGATAATTGGGCAACAAGGCCAAAATCACCCAATCTTTCGGATTTCCGAAATATTGCTCGAAACCGAGGGAATAACTTTGTTGATAGAGGCTTGGATCCGTAACAATGTGTTGACTCCTGCCCTGTTCTCCCGTACCACTGCTCAAGAAAACCAAAGGATCATCAGAAATTGGTGTGGAAACCACCTCTACCTCTTTAAAGAAACGAATTGGTAAGAAAGGAATATCTTCGAATGTATTAACATCTTCCATCTTCATGAGCCGAGCAAAGTCGCGGTAGATTGCACAGTTTTCCAATTGAAAGCGCGCCACTTCGACTGCCAAAGAATGAAATTCTGCTTCGCTTTGAAGTTCAAAAATGCGCGATGGATTAATCATGTCACAAAAGTAAGAAGTTCTGAAGGAATCACGGGTTTTCCCTACCTTTGAACTTTCCAAACTGCGAATTGTTTCAAACGCATGAAAAAGACCTGTGTACTTCTAATCCAACTTGGTACGCCGGATAGCCCAAAAACCTCCGACGTTCGACGATACCTTTCCGAATTTCTCAACGACCCTCGCGTGATCGATATTCCATGGTTGGTACGTAAAATTTTAGTGAACGGCATCATTGTTCCTTTTCGTGCTCCTAAGTCCGCCAAGATTTACCGGGAATTATGGGAGCTGGGTAACGGAGTTTCTCCCCTGCTTACGCACACCCAAAACGTTGCGAAACTTTTGCAAGAGGAGTACTCAAAAGACGAAGTAACGATAGAGTTCGCCATGCGCTATCAAAACCCATCGCTGGATTCGGTCCTTGAACGCATTCGTTTGGCTAATTACGACCGCATAGTCTTATTTCCCCTATTTCCGCAATATGCTAGTGCCTCTTCGGGATCAGCCTTGGAGAAAGCGATGCGCATTATTTCATCGTGGTGGGTTATCCCTGAGGTGGTCGTTGCGGGTCAGTTTTACGACAATCCCCTCTACATCGACAACATCGTTGAAAACACGAAGGCCTTTGACCTCAATTCCTACGACCATATCTTGTTCTCCTACCACGGGTTACCCGAACGTCAAGTGGACAAAGTATATGAAGGTACCGACTTGTGCGGCGATCAACCCTGTGAAACGGAAATAAACCCTAAAAACAAAATGTGCTATAAGGCGACATGCTATGCAACCACTCGGTTGATTGTTGAAAAAATGGGGCTTAAAGAAGGACAATATACTGTTTGCTTTCAATCCCGCTTAGACAAAAAATGGCTGGAGCCCTTCTCAGACCAAATCGTAGAGGAGTTGGCTAAAAAGGGAGCTAAACGCCTGTTGATTTTCAGCCCCGCTTTTGTGGCGGATTGCCTGGAAACCTTGATTGAAATCGGCAGCGAATACCAAGAGATTTTTGAAGAGCACGGGGGTGAAAAGGTCGATTTAGTTCCAAGCAACAACGATAACCCACTGTTCATTCAAGCATTGAAGCACCAATTAAAGGGATTGGGTGTTTAGTACAAGTTCCTTGATTTATCCCTATTTTTGCACTGAAAAATTACATTATGAATAACACCTCGGAAAAATTAAAGTACAAAGTAAAGGACATCTCCATTGCCGAATGGGGACGGAAAGAAATAAAATTAGCGGAAGCTGAAATGCCCGGTTTAATGGCCTTACGCGAGGAATACGGTGCATCTAAGCCTTTAAGCGGTGCACGCATCGCAGGATGCTTGCACATGACTATCCAGACGGCAGTTTTGATTGAGACCTTAGTGGAGTTAGGTGCGGAAGTTACCTGGTCATCTTGTAACATTTTCTCTACACAAGACCACGCAGCAGCTGCCATTGCCGCAGCAGGAATCCCCGTTTATGCTTGGAAAGGGATGAACGAAGAAGAATTTGATTGGTGTATTGAGCAAACCTTATTTGCATTCGAAGGCAATCAACCGTTGAACATGATTTTGGACGACGGAGGCGATTTAACCAACATGGTTTTCGATCGTTATCCAGAGCTAACAGCGGGTATCAAAGGATTATCGGAAGAAACCACCACCGGAGTTCACCGCTTATACGAACGCAAGAAAAACGGAACCTTGGTGATGCCTGCCATCAACGTGAATGATTCCGTTACTAAATCTAAATTCGACAACAAATACGGCTGTAAAGAATCTTTGGTGGATGCGATCCGTCGTGCTACGGATGTGATGATGGCTGGTAAAGTAGCTGTGGTATGCGGATACGGTGATGTGGGTAAAGGTTCTGCTGCCTCCTTGCAAGGGTCCGGAGCTCGGGTTGTCGTAACCGAAATCGACCCCATCTGTGCGCTTCAAGCGGCTATGGATGGATTCGAAGTGAAGCGCTTGGATACGGTGATAGGATTAGCGGACATTATTGTTACCGCTACGGGAAACAAATCCATCGTTACAGGAAAGCATTTCGAGGCCATGAAAGACAAAGCCATCGTTTGTAATATTGGTCACTTCGATAACGAGATTGACATGGCTTGGTTGAACAGCAAGTACGGATCTACCAAAATGGAAATTAAACCGCAAGTAGATTTGTACAATGTAAATGGAAATGACATCATCGTATTGGCGGAAGGACGTTTGGTGAACTTAGGTTGCGCCACAGGACACCCATCGTTTGTCATGTCGAATTCATTCACCAACCAGACACTGGCCCAATTGGAGTTATGGCATAACGCTGACAAGTACGAAAACGACGTTTACACCCTTCCAAAACATTTAGATGAAAAGGTTGCACGCCTGCATTTATCGAAAATTGGGGTAGAATTGGAAACGCTGTCTTCAGAGCAAGCTGCCTACATTGGTGTTGAGGTAAAAGGACCCTTTAAATCGGACCATTACCGATACTAAGAATAGCATTTTAAACGAAAAGCGGCCGAGGCCGCTTTTTTTTCTTCCTACAGGGATATTCATTCGGTGCTCAATTCATCGTTGAGCCGATTCAAGCTATTTCCTCCTCATGTAAAACGGGTTTTCTAAACACAATTTGACGCTCGAACATATCCATTACTACCGTCTGGTGTATGTCAACGGTTTTTGAAAGCAGCGCTTTCGACAAAACATTCAGCACCTCTTTTTGAATTACGCGTTTCACAGGACGTGCCCCAAAGAATGGATCATAACCCAATTCAACAATGTACTCAAAGGCATCGGGCGCGACGAAGAGTTTGATGCCCTTCTGCAATAATTGCATTTTTAGGTTGGATAATTGAATTTCAACAATGTCTTTGACGTTAGACCTTGTTAAGGGCAGAAACAGCAAGGTTTCATCAATGCGGTTTAAAAACTCGGGACGAATGGTCTGTTTCAACAATTCCATAACTTGCGCCTTTGCTCCTACAGCGAGCTCTGGGTAATGCTCTTCTTTGGCACCCTCAAAGGCTTCTTGCAGGATTTGCGACCCCATGTTCGACGTCATAATGATGATGGTATTCTTAAAATTCACCAACCTTCCTTTGTTGTCGGTTAAACGCCCATCGTCCAGAACTTGGAGCAAAACATTAAAAATATCGGGGTGTGCTTTTTCAATTTCATCCAACAGAATAATGGAAAAGGGACGACGTCTAACGGCCTCGGTCAATTGGCCTCCTTCATCGTACCCGACATATCCCGGAGGTGCACCTACCAAACGGCTCACGCTATGTTTTTCCTGGTATTCGCTCATATCGATGCGCGTCATAGCATTTTCGTCGTTGAATAAAAACTCGGCCAAAGCCTTTGCCAATTCGGTTTTTCCTACCCCGGTAGTTCCCAGGAAGATGAAAGACCCTATCGGACGTCGAGCATCTTGTAAACCGGCCCGAGACCGTCGAACGGCATCCGACAAAGCTTCAATGGCTTCCTCTTGTCCTACGACACGCTTTTTGAGTTCATCCTCGAGCCGCAGCAATTTACTAACCTCACTCTCCACCATCTTCTGTACTGGAATCCCAGTCCATTTAGAGACTACCTCGGCGATTTCCTCGGTATCCACCTCTTCTTTGATCATTTTAAACTCCGACTGAATCTCTGAGAGGGTCCCTTTGGAGGCCTCCAAGTTGCGCTCGGCTTCTTGTATTTTTCCATATCGGATTTCAGCCACTCTCCCGTAATCTCCTGATCGCTCTGCAGCATCTGCCTCGAACTTGAGTTTTTCAATTTCCTCCTTGGAATGTTGGATGGATTCCAACATTTGTTTTTCAGTCTGCCATTTAGAAGTCAGACCTTGACGTTTTTCGTTTAGATTGGCTAGTTCTTCCTCGACACTTATTAGTTTCGAACTATTGGTTTCGCGTTTTAAGGCTTCTCGTTCGATTTCTAGTTGCATTATTTTGCGCTCTACCTCATCCAATTCTTCTGGCTTCGAATTAATTTCCATCCGAAGTTTAGAAGCTGCCTCATCGATTAAATCAATGGCCTTATCAGGGAGGTGCCGATCCGAAATATAGCGTTGCGATAATTCAACCGCTGCAATGATTGCCGCATCTTTGATTATGACCTTGTGATGGTTTTCATATTTTTCTTTGATTCCACGCAGAATCGCAACAGCATCCTCGAACTCGGGCTCATCCACCAGCACGGTTTGAAATCGTCGAACCAAAGCTTTGTCTTTTTCAAAATATTTCTGGTATTCGTTTAGGGTTGTTGCACCAACCGCTCGCAATTCTCCACGAGCTAAGGCCGGTTTCAAAATATTGGCCGCGTCCATGGCTCCTTCGCCTCCGCCTGCGCCCACCAAAGTGTGGATTTCATCAATAAATAAAATGATTTCCCCATCCGAGTTGATCACTTCCTTTACAACCGCCTTCAAACGTTCCTCAAATTCCCCTTTATATTTCGCTCCCGCGATTAAGGAACCCATATCCAAGGAATAAACCACTTTGGTTTTTAAATTTTCCGGGACATCACCGCTGATGATCCGGTGGGCCAAACCTTCAGCAATCGCCGTTTTGCCGACCCCGGGCTCTCCAATAAGGATGGGATTGTTTTTGGTTCTTCTTGTTAAAATCTGCAGCACCCTGCGAATCTCTTCGTCGCGTCCAATCACAGGATCTAACTTACCCTCGGAAGCCATTTCATTCAAGTTCTTGGCGAATTTCGCCAAAGACTGGTAAGTATTTTCTTGGTTGGCATTTTGCACTTGATCTCCATTTCTCATTTTCAGTATGTCTTTTTTTAATTGTATCATATTAATCCCGGCATCTTTAATCACGGAACCAAAAGAGTCTTTAGATTGGCATAGGTAGTAAAACAAGGCATCTACCGCCAAATAGCTATCGCCCCAGGTCTTTAGTTCACTAATGGCGGAACGTAAAACCGTTGAGAGAGCATTCGACGCATGGAGCTCGCCACCGTCAACCTTAGGAAACCGCCCTAAGATTGCGCGAACCGTCGACGTGAGCGCATTTACATTGACGTGCTGTTGTTTCAAAAGGTTGGGAACAACGTCCTTGTCCACTTCCATTAATCCCAGGAAAAGATGGGAGGTTTCCAAAACCTGATGACCGTTTTCCTGAGCCATCAGTTGCGCTTTTTGGAGGGCTTCCTGTGCTCGCGAAGTTAATTTTTCAAAATCCATGCAAATCGTTTGGGCAAGAAGTGACCAAAAATTTCACCAAGCTAATTTCTGCGACATTTTGGCTGTTAATCGTTGTTGTTATTGACATTTTGACATTTTTTTGGTAGGAAATGCCCAATTTGAAACCTTCAAACGGACACTTCGTTAGAATGCTTCATGAAACTCATCCTCATTTTTTTATGCTTCGTTATCCAAACTTGCGAAATGTACGCGTCGCCGAAAAGCCGCTCCGCATCGATTTTATCAAAAGATGATCCTGTTTTAATGCACGAAAACAAGGTTCGTTACATTGTTGTGCGAAAGGAAGATACCTACTTTAAAATATCCCTCAGAAATGGAATTACCCTAAGGCAATTGTTGCGCTATAACGAATCATTCAAGCACCAGGATGTGCTTCGGGAGGGAGAAAAAATTTACCTCGATCCACGCAGGTACCGGTCTAAAACTAAAAAAACAATCATCCTCTCAAGAAGGATGAGCCTGCGTGAACTCGCCCAAGAGGAAGCGCTCAAGCTAAAACCGTTAATGAGGAGAAACAAAGCTTGTTCTGCCGACGAAAAACTGCCGATCGGCAAAGAAATCCAACTTCGCTAGCGAAGAGCATGTGGGGTGTCGTAGTGAGGCAACCTAAAAATACCTTTTTGGTTAAAGATCGATGCCCAATTTTTCATTCGAATAACACCTCATAGCTTCATGACGCCAAACATCGCTTTCTTTAGGCAGAACATAATATAAAGCCGCTTCTTTAAACAAAATAATCCTACTCCTTGTGATATTGAGCGAGAGGCTCATCTTATTTTCCTGAGCAAAGATTGGTTTACATGGAAAGAGTAAAATAGGCAGAATGAGGGACTTTATAAATATGGTCGAGATGTAAGAATTTATTTTGTTCCACCGTATTCTAAAGTGCAAGGAAAATGCTAAAATCTTGATCGAGTCGTACATAGTGCCTTTAGAAGAGAGCTTCAAGGCGAATCACAGAGGAAAAAAAGAGCCAAAAACACAATGATAAAAACAATTAAATTTGATCGATGTTCAATCCCTTAATTAGCTCTCAAATTTTCCCCACCTTAGGGGTCTGTTTGTCCGATTATTCCAGCAGATTAAGTGCACTTTCCTGTCTGTTTAGCACAATGATATTAATAAGCCCGAGCTTCGATTTATCGCTTTACCCGCTATTGCCACACATACTTAGTAAGTAGATCATAATTAAGTTTCTTAATTATATTTAATGCCTGTTTTACTAAACGCATATTTGATTATGCATTATTAGTTCCTTTCAATTACCGCGATATACTGATCGATTTCGGTATCATCAAAAGTTTCTGTAATTACCCAGCCTGTCCCTGCCAAAATTTCTGTCAATTCCACTTTCGATACGAATAGATAATCTTTCCACGCAGTGACAAATTGGCGATACCTAACTCGTACTCTAATTTGTCCGCCTAAACGGCCATTTAGCCTGTTGTCATCAATATAACGCCTGTCGTCATCCATGATAAATGCTTTTCCGTAGGGGTCTAAAGTTTCGATCAAGATTTTAGCATTTTTCTTGCACATTTTTAGACAGTTGCGGAAAAATCTTTTAGCAATAACCGCATTTTGTAATAGCCCAAAATTATTGCCCCACATAAAAATGGTATCGAGCTCATTGATTACCTTTTCATCGAGATGCAGTACATCGCAAAGCAGAGCATTGTCCAGGCCCCTTTCCATACAGATTTTCAATGCCAGCGGTGAGTTGTCCATTCCGGTGATGTCGAGCCCCTGCTCTTGAAAATGAACAGAATGTTTGCCGCCGCCGCAGCCGATATCCAACACTTTACCCACTACATGGCTGCTTGCTTCTTTCTGAATATGCGACCATAGCTCAAATTTTTCAGTGTAAGCATCGCTATCGCCGTTTAGGGTAAAATGTCCGTCTTCCCTTTCAATAATGTCATATCCACCGCCTTTGCCATAAAATGTATCCGCGATGTTATTGCCATAAGCATCTTCATGTGCATCAAGGCCAACAATTTCTTTGTAATTTTTCATTTTAATTCAGTTTGGTATTTTTAACTATAGTTTCTAAATCCTTAACCAATTTTTTACCGCGTGCACAAGCATCCAATTCTTGTTGACAACCAAGCAACATGCCAGCCACTGTACCTAAAAAAGAGTGTTTTCATCCGGTTATTTTTATCGCAATTTGATAATAATTATTTACAGCACCCAACACTTCGTATTGGACGTAAAAGGCGTTAACCCACTCCGTAAATGCTTTAAATTCGTGTTGCGGAACATTGAACTCATCGAAAAAAATCACATCTCCGGGACGTAGGTATGGCGTGATTAAGGTAAGGACGTAGAGCGTAGCGGTATACAAATCGGCGTCCATATGGATGACTTTTTTACGGTTGGGATGAAAGTCCGCCAAAAAAGGGATTAAGGTTTGCTGAAACAAGCCCTGGTAAAATTGATAGCGTGAGTCGTTGATTTCGGGCAAAGATTCCCCGGAACTCATGTCGCCTTTCTTGAAAGGCCCCCAATCTTCTGGCAACCCGGTAAAGGTGTCAAATCCATAAAACCGAGATTCAGGATGTTTCAACCTTCCGATCCACCAACGAAATGAGTCCCCTTTTGAAACGCCAAACTCTAAGTAATCAATGGGCTCCTCCAATCCTTCCTGAAAAATCACGTGTTCAAACAACCGCTCCCTTCGAGCATAGTCGAATTTGAACGAATAAAAATCGTTGTGACCTAATTTTCTATGGTCCTGAATCCACTTGGACAAGGCGGCCATAGAACCGAAAAATGATAATACGTGGGCCGAAAAAAACCAGTGCCCCCGAAATAGAAAGAAGAAACCTTTCAATTTTCCACGAAGAAATAACAACGGTTTCATAGGGTCAAAGGTAAATATTCAGACATTAATGCCTTTAAGTAATCTTAAGGATTTTGCGAAAACTTCAACAACCGCAATTTTACGCTTCTCGATATTACCCCGGGATTTATGCCGGGTTTCCCTTCAGGAATTGGGCATTTTAATTGAGAATAATAGTCTACCCATACCGGATAAAAACTACCTGTCTTAGGGTCCTTGAAGGTCATGGGCTCCAATGTAAAAACCTCTTTACCATAATTCGCCACTTTAAACGCCTCGTACAGCAACTCACTGCAATAATAACGATCGTTGTTTAACAGGAAAGCGTCATCGTAAGGTTTACCCTTGAGCGAAATTGCATAGCGAATTGCGCGTTGCAATCCTGCGTCGTCCATCGTTTTTAATCGGGCAGCTTGAATTTTTGAACTGCGCCCAACGAAGTCTCTCCAAGAGGTAACAACCACTCCTTCCCCTATGGCTTCAATCACCTTTAACGAGTCGCCTTCTTGGATGATCATCGCACAGTGCGAATAATCTTTTCCATGAACTCCCTCAGTGACCGCCTCAATGGCATCGCACATGGGCCCGCAATCCAAATCCTGAAATACAATATCTCCGGGTTTTAACACTTTTTCTTGACTGGGAATGGTACCTGGACATGTGGTTGTGCTGTTGCAAGAAATCAAGAATAAGGCGGCTGAAAAAACACCGCCAAGTAAACGTTGTGACATTGGTTCAAAAGTAGTAATTTTAGGGCCTATGAAACAAAAAATTCTACTATTTATTGGAGCCATTTGCTTAACTGCGGTGGTATTTTCCCACGATTACCACTTCGCTTTCTTGGAAATGGAATATTACCCGACGGAACAGCAATTTCAAGCATCACTTAAGGTAACTGCTCACGACCTTGCGTTCATCACCTCCAAAAAACACGGCCAAGATTTCACCATGGATCAAATCCTACGAACCGATAGTTTGCGGCTGGAATTAGAACAATACGTTCTTTCAGGTTTTAGCCTCTTTCAAAATACCCAACAGGTTTACTTCAAAGTGGACGGCCATGAATTGACCGAAAACGGAGAATTGGTTTTTTACTTTTCCTCCGAAAACATCGAACGAAATGGTTTATTAACTTTTGCCTTCCCCTTACTCACGAATTATTTTCCCGACCAACAAAATAAGCTAAATTTCTTAAAGCACGGCAAACACCATACCCTTACCTATCTTGCTACCGATCAGACCAAACAAATTAACGTAGCCCCATGAATAAGTGCCTTTTAACCCTTTGCATTGCAGCATTTTCTACACTGAGTTTCGCTCAAAAGAAATTTGCGCAACTGGATTATGAGCTTCCCACGCCAAACGAATACCGAAATGCCGCAGGAGCCCCCGGTCATGCGTATTATCAGCAACAAGCCGATTATAAAATGAACCTGGTTTTGGACGACAATCTTCAAAAATTAAGCGGAAGCGAGACCATTACCTATACCAATAATTCGCCCGATGCGCTGCCTTACCTCTGGTTGCAATTGGACCAAAACATTTACGACGAACATTCGGACACCAAGCTCATTGAAGTGGAAAAAATGGAGGACTTTAAGTCGATTGGAGATATCCAAAAACGCTTTTTTCATTACGATGGCGGTTTCAATGTTGAGAGCATCACTTCGACTTCAGGTCAAGCCATGAAATATTACATCAATAAAACCATGCTTCGCATTGATTTGTCCACACCGCTTGCGCCTAAAAACAGCATCAGTTTTATCGTTAAGTGGTGGTATAACATCAACGATCGCATGGCTGTTGGGGGGCGTTCGGGTTACGAGTACTTCGAAAAAGATAAAAATTACCTCTACACTTTGGCGCAGTTCTTCCCAAGAATGTGCGTGTACAGCGATGTAACAGGTTGGCAAAACAAACAATTTCTTGGTCGAGGAGAATTCACCCTTCCCTTTGGCAATTACGAGGTTAACATTACCGTACCTTCCGACCATATTATCGCCGCAACGGGAGAATTACAAAACGGCAACGAGGTTCTTTCGGCAGCGCAACGCAAACGCTTTGAGCAAGCTAAAAAATCGGATGCTCCAGTGCTGATTGTCACCCAATCAGAGGCTGAATCCGCGGAGAAGGACCCTAAAAATACGCTAAAAACATGGCGTTTTAAAGCGCGCAATGTACGTGATTTTGCCTTTGCAAGTTCGCGAAAGTTCATCTGGGATGTCCAGAAAGTTACGGTGGGCGGCAAGGATATCCTTTGCATGTCGTATTATCCCAAAGAAGGCAATCCGTTGTGGGAAAGATACAGCACTAAGCTCGTAGCACACACCATTAAAACCTATTCAAAATACACCGTGGATTACCCCTATCCGGTAGCCATATCGGTTCACTCGAAATGGATTGGCATGGAATACCCCATGATTTGCTTTAACGGGGGGCGTCCAGAAGAAGACGGAACGTATTCAGAAGGTGAAAAATACGGCATGTGGGGAGTTATTATCCACGAGGTTGGTCATAACTTTTTTCCCATGATCATCAATTCCGACGAACGTCAATGGACGTGGATGGACGAAGGACTCAACACCTTCGTACAATACCTTACTGAACAGGAATGGGAACGAGGTTATCCTTCTCGACGAGGACCTGCACACATGATTGCGGATTACATGCGAGGGGATCAAAAATTCATATCTCCGATCATGACGAACTCGGAATCCATTTTCCAGTTTGGAAACAATGCTTACGGAAAACCAGCAACCGGCTTGAATATTTTACGCGAAACCATCATGGGTCGTGAGTTATTCGACTATGCGTTTAAAACCTATTGTGAACGTTGGAAATTCAAACACCCGAGTCCTGCCGACTTCTTCCGGACCATGGAAGACGCATCAGCAGTTGATCTTGATTGGTTTTGGCGGGGTTGGTTCTATGGAACACAACCGGTTGACATAGCCATCAAAGAAGTCAAATGGTTACAATTGAACACTCAAAATCCTACCACAGAAAAAGCGTTTCTAAAAGAACAAGCCAGCGGAAAAGATGTACACATTGGTTTCGCACGAAATGAGCAATCCATCAAAGAAACCGTCAATGAGCGCGATTCTTTAATCGACGACTACTACGGAAAGCGCGACATCTACCTCGTTGACGCCTTAGACCGGCAAGAATATGAGGATTTCAAAACCAAAACCAGCGCGAAAGATTTAGCGCTCCTGAATTCAGGCAAACATTTTTACGAGGTGAATTTCGAAAATGTCGGCGGGATGGTAATGCCGCTGATTTTGCGTTTTACCTTTATTGATGAAAGCACCGAAGTACAGCGCATACCTGTTGAAATATGGCGTCAATACGAGGATAAAGTTTCCAAAGTCTTTATTTTCGATAAAGAAGTAAAAGAAATACGTTTAGATCCTTTTCTGGAAACTGCTGACGTTGACTTCAATAATAACACCTGGCCCGAGGTAGTTCAACCTTCTCGTTACCAACTATTTAAACAAAACCCCTCGAAGGATAACCCTATGCAACGGCAGAAAAAAGTGGACGCCATTAAAAATTAGGGTAATAGCGTCTCAATTGACAACGAAAATCATTAACTTTCGTCTACCAAATCGATGACCAACCTAAAACTGTTTGTTTCCGTAATCCTTTCTCCTGTGCTTATTTTCAGTCAAGGAGATGACTGTGCTATGGCAACTCCCATCAACAACGTATTAAATTATTGCTCCGGAAACGGTTTCTATACCAACGTAGGTTCTACCGTTGGTTCTTATGGCCTTCCCACGTGTTGGGGAGCGAATGCCACGGAGGATGTTTGGTTCTCCTTTACAGCAATAGGAACAGATGTTTTGCTATCTGCGAGCGGTATTGGGGGCGGAGGCAGCATGGGACAGCCGCGCATAGCCCTTTATGACGGAATTTGCGGCGGTCAATTGAATGAGTTAAATTGCAGTAACGGCGTTCCAGGATTTGGAACGAGCCAGTTGTACGAAGGTGCCTTAGTACCCGGAAACACCTATTACATAAGGGTTTCAACGCCACCGAACAACGAGGGAACTTTTGAACTCTGCATCAACAGTTACACACCAACAGCGAATCCGGGTGCAGACTGCAATGGCGCAGCTTTTCTGTGCAATTCGAATCCCGTTAGCGTGGCGTCGCTCAGCGGAGGCGGTCTAGACAACGACGAACCAGAACCCGGTACCTGTCTCGACATGCCCGGTCCGGACGAATCAAATTCCTCTTGGTTTTATTGGACCTGCGCCACAGGAGGACCCTTGACCTTTGATATCACTCCCATCAATCCAATGGACGATATCGATTTCATTTTTTACCAACTCAACACAAATAACCCTTGCGGTCCAAGGACACCGGTTCGCTGCTGTTCGAGCTCCTGCTTAAATGCTACTGGATCTACCGGAATGAGTCTGAACGAGGTGGATGTGAACGAATGGCCGGGTTGCCAAGTTGGTTTCAACGCCTACATTCAAAGCATTACCATGACCCCCGGAACGAGTTATGCTTTGTTGGTGAATAATTTCTCCGCGAGCACAGGGTTTACTTTGACCTTTAATAACAACAATCCCAACGGCGGCACCTTTCAAGGACCTGCACCTCAAATAACCGCCAGCAACTTGAATATATGCCAAGGAGATTCGGTGATTTTCGACGCTTCCGCCTCACAATTTTGCAATGCATACACCTGGAACTTTACACCCAATGCCCAACCTAACAACGCTTCCGGTATCGGACCTCATTCCATTACCTATCCCAACCTCGGGAATTTTGTGGTAATTTTAAATGGAATCGACAATACCGGTTGTCAAACCGTCGACGTGGTCAATGTCCAAGTCAATTCACCCATACAAATCAATCTTCCTCCCAACGATACGATTTGCAGCGGCACTAATTTCTTCGCTACCCTAACCAGCAATCCATCGGTTTCTATTTTTAATTATGTTCCCTCGAATAACCCTAATATTACCGGGGCTGCACAAGGGTCAGGTGGAAGCATTAATCAAATTCTTAATAACACCTCTAATACCGTACAAAACATTACTTACTATGTAGCAACGGCTGGAAATGGCTGCGGCGGCAATGATAGCATCACCGTGAGCGTAAGCCCGCTAATCGAACCGTTGTTTTCCCCCGTTGGTCCCCTTTGCCTTGGTTTAATCCCTTCACCGCAGCTTCCCGTTCAATCAAACAATGGTATTTTTGGAACCTGGCTTCCAGGTAGCGTCAACACCCAACAGTTAGGGGTTTTTAACAGCGTTTTCACGCCAAATCCTGGTCAATGTTCCGATACTGCAAGCATTGCCGTACTGATATCTGACAATCCCGGTGTAAGTTTTACCGCAGACACTTTATTGGGTTGCTCACCCGTTCAAGGCACCTTGAGTACAGCACCCATTGCCGGCGCCACCTATAATTGGTTGGCAAACGGACAACCAATCGGAACCAATGCAAGCGTTAATTATACCTTCAGCAATCCTGGTTGTTACGACATTGAGCTTCAGGTCGACATCAGCGGCTGTTCTGCCACTAGCCTCGTAAGCGACTATATTTGCGTGGAGGCGGACCCCGTGGCAAGTTTTTCCTTCTCGCCTGGGGAATTTACAGCGCCGTCAGAAGTGGTGAGTTTTAACAACGGTTCCCAAGGAGGCTCACAATATTTTTGGGATTTTGGCGATGGCACAACCAGTACGGTTGCCGAAGCCCCTCATACCTTTAATAATACGAGTGGCGGTTATTTTGTCACTTTAGTGGTAAGCAGCCCGTCCGGTTGCGTGGATTCCATTACCCAATTCATTGGTTATCAAGAACCTTTAATTTATTACGTTCCTAATACTTTCACTCCGGACCAAGACCAATTTAACCCGACTTGGAAACCTATTTTCACCAGCGGTTTTGAACCCTACGATTATCACGTTTTAATTTTTGACCGTTGGGGTGAATTGATTTGGGAGTCATATAATCCCTACATTGGTTGGGACGGTACTTACGGGAAGAGTTTTCAAGCTCAAACTGGAATTTACACTTGGGAAATCGTGTTTGGAACGAAAGTAGGAGATCAAAAAATTCAACTAACAGGTACGGTAAACTTGCTGCGCTAATTAACGGACTTTAATCACTTTTTCAACCGATATTTTGCCGTTATTCCTTACCACCATAAAGTACGTCCCAATTCGTTGGCAGGATGGTGCAATGTGGGGATTGAAGAGCAAACGTTGGAGCAAGGGGGAATAATCCGTAGGGGCAGGAATTCACACCATTGATTGCGATCTTTGCAACCGTCGCGTTGTTGAAATGGTAGGACAAGGTTTTGGTGCTGCTGTCGTGAAGCGCATTGAAGTAGGTTGCCGATGCCGAGGTCACGGAAGAACTTCGAATCCCTTGCACCACATATCCGCTCAAAATTTTGGCACCCGAAGCCACATCATCTCCCGGTGCAATTTGCTCTCCTTTACCAATGGTGAAAAGTTCTAGTAGCTCCCGTGAATAATTTTCATTGGGGTGTGCTTCCGAATTGGTATTGCCGTTCAGAAAAATGAGCATATTAGGATCTAGAGTAACATCTTTAACCAGCTGTTTAATATTGCCGAGTCCATTGCTCCGCAACAATTCAAAATAGGTATATGCAGCACGCGCATCCGACGAAAAAGAAACACCAAAATGGTTGTGCCAAAAGAACAACATTTTCTGACCAATGTTGGAAGTTTCATAATTCATGTTGCGCATCAACCAAGCCGAAAGGGACTTTACCCGTGCCATTTCACACAACTGATTGCTCACGGGATTAGCCGGATACAAGGCATTCACCCAAGGCTGACCTTGTGCAACCACTGTCTCACCAGCATCATACGCCAACGGGGGTGCCACCGGAGAAATCGCCAACAACTGCGTGACAGCATCGTTCATGGTAAGTCCTGAAAAATAAGTAATCTGTTGATGGGTGGGGCCCAAAAGAGTCCGCCTCAACAAATGCGCTGCCTGAGCCCGCGTCCAAGGTCCTGAATAAGGAATTAAACTCATAATTCATTCAATTTTTATCGAAAATAGCCGATTTAGGTTAATCATTCAACCAAGGTACATTTTTAATAAATCATTAACAATTCGTTCAATCAATAAGCATCCCATTAGCGCATTTTAACGTATATTCAAGCATAAAATAATACTATGAAATTTTTTACCCTCTTTGTTGTTGTTCTTCTTGCAGTATACCAAGGTAAAAGTCAAACCACCGTTAACTTCAATTACACCGGAGCAGTACAAACATGGATTGTTCCGCCTTGCGTGTACAACATTACCGCAGTGGTCGCTGGTGCTAAAGGCGGAGGCCCTAGCGGGGGTAATGGAGCGCGCATTACGGGAAATATTGCTGTAACACCTGGTCAAACCTTGTATATTTATTGCGGTGGAATGGGAACCCAAGGCTCCAATTCTGGCGGATGGAATGGTGGCGGAACAGGTCATGCTTCCGGAGGCAACTTTGGATATAGTTCCTATGGAGGAGGCGGGGCAAGCGATATTCGCATTAATGGTCAAGCCCTTGCCAACCGGGTCATAGTTGCCGGTGGTGGTGGTGGAAGAGGTGGAGGCTCTTGGCAAGTATGCGGAGGAACTGCCAATTGCATCAATGGGGCACAAGGATGTAATACTTACGGAGCCGGCGGAGGCGGCGGAACGCAATTCTCCGGAGGAAACGGAGGTGCGCCTTGGGCAGGTGTACCTCCAGGAGGACAAGCCGGTACCCTCGGTCAAGGAGGACAAGGAGGTCCTTGGTCAACCGCTTCAGGTGGCGGCGGTGGTGGTGGATACTACGGTGGCGGCGGTGGAGGAAACGACGGCTGCTGTACCGGTGCAAACGGCGGTGGCGGAGGCGGCGCGGGATCTTCGCTTATGCCTGCCGGTGGCTCGTGCCTTGGAAATAACAATACGAACCACGGTTATGCTATCATTACCTATTCAGGAGGCGCAGCACAAGTTACCGCGACGAGTAATAGTCCTGTTTGCTCCGGATCAACCATTCAACTTAATACCAGTGCCCAAGGCACATACTCTTGGACGGGTCCCAACGGTTTTACCTCTTCACTACAGAATCCTACGATACCCAACGCAACAGCGGCAAATGCGGGAACCTATACAGTAACAGTTAACCTCGGCGGTGGATGTATCGGAACAGCCACAACCACCGTTACGGTCAACCCTTCTCCAAACGTTACGGTAAGTTCTGCCACTATTTGTGCAGGTCAACCTGGAACCATTACGGCATCCGTCAACCCACCCCTTCCGGGAACGTATGTTTGGAATACCGGTGCGACTGGGGCATCCCTCACCGCTTCACCCAATGCTACAACTCTTTACACAGTTACTTTTACCGCAACAGGCGGCTGTCCGGGAACCGCTACAGGGGTGATTACCGTGAACCCAACCCCTGTCCTTACAGTAAATAACCCCGTTATTTGCACCGGTCAAAGCGCGACCATGAACGCTTCCGCAACAATTCCTGGAGGAACCTTTACATGGAACCCGGGCGCTACAACAGGTCCTTCGTTAACGGTTTCACCGAACGTTACAACATCCTATACCCTTAGCTATTCTACCCCAGCAGGTTGCCCTGCCCAAAATACAACAGCCACCGTCACAGTCAATCCTACCCCTTCCGTCACGGTAAATAGCGTGACCATTTGCAACGGACAAACCACCACCTTAACTGCAACGCCGACGGTTGTGGGAGGTAATTATTCCTGGAACACAGGAAGTACCAACCAAAGCATCAACGTTAACCCATCCGTTACTACAACTTACACCGTAAATTACAGCTCAGCAGCTGGATGTCCATCGCAATCTGCGAGCGGAACTGTTACGGTAAACCCCACCCCCACCATCACAGCGACAAGCGCAACCATTTGTGCCGGACAATCGGCCATCCTTAATGCAAGCACGAATACCCAAGGAGGAACGTTTACCTGGAATCCAGGGGGCATGGTTGGAAGTTCGATAAATGTAAGCCCACAGACGACAACCACCTACACCTTGGACTACATTTCCGGAGCTGGATGTTCTGCCAACCAGGCTACTGGGACCGTTACCGTCAATCCGGTGGCTGTTGTATCGGTGAACAGCGCAACGATTTGCGATGGTAACTCGGCAACATTGACTGCCACAGCAACCGTTCCTGGGGGAACGTTTGCTTGGAACACCGGAGCAACCACTCCTTCTATCACAGTTTCACCGAATACAACAACTTCGTATACGGTTGTTTACACGTCAGGAGCAGGTTGTATCAGCCCAATAGCAACAGGAATCGTAACGGTGAATCCCACGCCCGTTTTAACAATAACCAACGATACCATCTGTATCGGGCAAACTGGTTCGATTACTGCAACTTCGTCCCTTCCCAACGGCACTTTTGCGTGGAATCCGGGGGGATTTACCACGGCTACCATTCAAGACAATCCTCAACAAACCACTACTTACACCGTAATTTTTACGAGCAATTTACAGTGTCCTAGCGCACCCGTATCAGGAACTATCCTGGTCAATCCAAATCCTGCGATTACTGTATCTAACACCGCCATTTGTTTGGGGCAGACTGCCACCGTCACCGCCACATCGAATATTCCTGGAGGCGTTTTCACATGGAATCCTGGGAATTTGAATGGACCAACCCTTACAGCAAGCCCAAATGTCACTACGAGTTGGACTGTTTCATATTCAGCAGCAACCGGATGTGCGGCACAAGCACAACCAGTCACCGTTACCGTAAATGGAATTCCAACCTTAATCATTCCAAATGATACCATCTGCGTAGGACAGACCGGAACTCTTTCGGCCAGTGCCAGCATTCCCGGAGGAACTTATTTATGGTCTCCCGGTGGACAAACCACCTCTTCCATTGCTGGTTCTCCTGCTGCTACAACAACATACAACCTGGTGTACACCTCACCGGCTGGTTGTGTAAGTGTCAGCACTCCATCAACAATGGTGGTAAATCCTTTACCGGTTATAACCGTTAGCAACGCGGCCATTTGTAACGGTCAGAGTGCGACCCTGAACTCTACCACTTCTATCCCAGGAGGAACGTACGCATGGTCGAACGGCTCCGTTACACCTAACATTACGGTAAGTCCGAATACCACAACCACTTACTCCTTGGTCTACACCGCTCCTACGGGATGCCAAAACACGGCGGTTATCGGCACCGTTACCGTGAATCCAGTTCCAACCGTTAGTGTGTTAAACGATACCATTTGCAACGGGTCGAGCTCAACGCTCACGGCGACACCTTCATTTCCAGGAGGTACCTTTCTATGGAGCCCGGGTGGTCAAACCACGCAAAATATTACAGTTAGTCCAAATTCAACCACGGTTTATTCCGTAATTTACTCAAGCGGGGCGAATTGCGCGAGTCCTGCTGCAAGTGCGAGCGTATTGGTCAACCCTATTCCCTCACTTAACACCACACTTGCCTCTCCAACATTATGCAGTGGAAACCCAGTAAACATTGGACTTTCGAGTAACGTTGGTAACGCAACCATCAGCTGGACGAATAGTCAATCGCAAACCACTGGAGCAACATCCGGTTCAGGTGGAACCATCGGCGATGTATTAAACACCATCAGTACCGCTACCGGAAATGTCAGTTATACGATTACCTCCACGGCTAACAATTGCTCAAGCGCACCTCAAACGGTCAGCGTTACGGTTTACCCTATTCCCAACGTTAGCATTGCCAACGATACCATTTGTGCTGGTCAAACGAGTATTCTAACGGCCGTCCCCGATGTCAATGGAGGTACTTTTCTTTGGTCAGCGGGAGCACAAACTACCGCCTCCATATCGGTGACCCCTGCCCAAACGAGTTCCTACAATGTCCTTTACGACTATTACGGTTGCGTCAATACGGCAAATGCCACAGTAGTAGTGAACGTTGTTCCTTCAGTGACATTGAACAGCGGAAATATCTGTTTTGGCGACACCCTTATTTTAAATGCCCTACCCAGTACCCCTGGAGGGATTTACACTTGGAATCCTGGAGGTGTCGGCCCTCAAAGCATCGCGGTAAACCCGGGTAACTCTACGAGCATTTCCGTAGATTATACCTTAAATAATTGCACCAGTTCCATTGCAACCTCCAACATTATTGTTACCCAATTACCGGTGTTGGTCATGGATGACACCACGATTTGTCAAGGTCAACAAGCGACGATGACAGCCGTTCCCAGCCAAGCTGGAGGTTCATTCACTTGGTCACCCGGAGGACCGGGTCCACAAACCGCAGTGTTCACGCCACCAAGCACCACCACGATAAGCGTCACATATACTTTGAACGGCTGCACGAGCAACGCGGTTAGCCGCAACGTTTTCGTTAATCCGCTTCCTGTTGCTACTGTTATAACGCCTGCAATTTCAGGATGCATTCCTTTATCCTATGCGTTTTTCGCAGATACGTCGCTTGCCCATGACGCCTACACTTGGTCTGTTGGAGGAATTACCTATTCCGGCGATTCCATCTCAGGAACGGTTATGAGCGGTGGATGTCAAAGCATCACCCTAACAAATACCTTGAACGGTTGTGCTACCAGTACGACCTACATTGATCACCTTTGCCCTGAGAATCCACCCATTGCAAATTTTGATGCAAGTGTAGAGTATTTTACTGAACCATCCCAATCGGTCAATTTTTTCAATACCAGTGTTGGGGCGAGCACCTATTTGTGGTTATTCCAAGATGGGGGTACAAGCACGGCGACTTCCCCATCCTACAATTTCTCAGGAGTTTCAGGGAGTAGCACCATCATGCTTTATGCCTACAGTCCGCTAGGATGTGTAGATAGTACCAGCATGACCATTCCCTTACAAGATGGACTGATTTACTACATCCCAAATACCTTTACCCCTGACGGTGATCCGAGCAACCATTATTTTCAACCGGTGTTTACCTCTGGATTTGACCCTTTCAATTACAGCCTACAAATTTACAATCGTTGGGGTGAATTGATTTTTGAAAGTTTAAATCCCAATGTGGGATGGGATGGAAGTTACGGTGTATATGGCAACCAAGTGCCCAGTGGCACGTATACGTACCGAATTCGTTTTAAAGTGTTAAAAAACGATGAATATCAAGCAGTCGTTGGGCATGTTAACTTGCTGAAATAACTGGATAATTCTCTTTTTACAAACATTAACGATTCGTTACTATATTTGTATTCCCTAAACAACACTGAGGATGAAACATTGGTTATTCTTGCTACTTGGTTTAACTTTAACAGCCTTTTCAACGTTCTCTCAATCCGTTACATTCAATTACACGGGTTCCGTCCAAACTTGGACCGTTCCTCCATGTGTGTCTTGTTTAAATGTAGATATTCGCGGAGCTGCAGGTGGAGGCCTATTAGGGAATCCCTATGCCGGTTCGGGACAAGGTGGAAGAGGTGCACGCGTTCAACACGCGTGTATTCCTGTACAGCCAGGACAGGTCCTCGAAATTCGAGTCGGAGGTTGTCCAACCAATCACTTAGGAGGCTACAACGGGGGCGGAATTGGTCATAACAGTGCCTCGGTTCAAATGGCTTCAAAAGGTGGTGGTGGGGCTTCCGATATTCGCATCGCCCCTTATGGTTTAGCGAACCGTATTGTTGTCGCGGGAGGCGGTGGAGGTCGGGCCGGAGGCTCTCAACAGCCAGGATATCAAGCCTCGGGTGGAAACGGAGGATGTGCGAACGGTGTAACGGGGGCAGGATCCCCTTTTACTGGAACTGGCGGCGGCGGCGGAACACAATTGGCTGGAGGTGCTGGAGGACCACCTTGGGGTGGAGGTCAACCCGGAACAGCGGGTTCTTCTGGTCAGGGAGGTAATGGTGGATTTTATCCTTCTGCTTCTGGTGGTGGTGGTGGTGGCGGTTATTTTGGCGGCGGTGGTGGTGGTGCAGACAATTGTTGTCAAGGAGCCAACGGCGGTGGCGGCGGTGGTGGGGGATCGTCCTTTTACCCTGCTGCAGGAGTGACTTGTACACCAGGATTTCAATCAGGTGATGGCCAAATTACAATTACCTATGCTGCGGGAATTAACATTAACGCCACAAATACAGGGCCTTATTGTGCAGGACAAACCATTCAATTAAATGCAACGAACGGCGCTAATTCTTATTCTTGGACGGGTCCTAATGGATTTACTTCAAACCTCCAAAACCCGACCATTCCAAATGCCACACCTCTTGACAGTGGCACCTACACCTTAAATTATACTACACCAAATTGTAATAGTGCTGCTTCAACGCTTGTCGTAGTTAATACCCCAATCAACCCCGCTTTTACTCAAATAACTCCAATTTGTCACAACGGGGCTGTACCTGCGCTGCCTGGTACATCCAACAATGTTCCAACGGCTATATCGGGTACTTGGAACCCACCAACAATTTCATCGGCATCACCGGGAACATTCACCTACACGTTCACCCCAGCGGTGCAGTTTTGTGCGAATCCCGCGACCATGAATATCACCATTCTGCCCAATGAAACTCCGACTTTCACCCAAATAAACCCTTTGTGCATTAATTCAGTACCGCCGGTTTTACCCAATCCTTCTACCAACGCAACACCTTACACGGGTACTTGGTCACCACCCACCATTATTACCGCATCTGCAGGAACCTACACATACACTTTTACACCCACAGCGGGTCAGTGCGCCGTTGCAACCACGATGGATATCAACATTTTGAACTACACCTATCCTACGTTTCAGCAAATAGGCCCCTTATGTCAATTTACCCAAGGAGTACAATTGCCTGCCTCCAGCACAAACATTACCCCCATCACGGGTAACTGGTTACCGGCTAACATTAACACCCAACAACCGGGCATTTATACTTTCAACTTTACCCCTAACCCTTTTCAATGCTCGGATACAGCCTCCATGGTCATTGTTATCAACCCGTTAATTATTCCGCAGTTTACGCCCATGCCATTGGTTTGCCAAGGCGACATTCCACCGGCATTCCCGTTAGTTTCAAATAATAATCCAGCAATTGTTGGTACTTGGAACCCTCCTACGATTGACAGTTCGGTTCCTGGAACCTTCATCTTTGATTTTACTCCAAGCCCGAACCAATGTGCAGATTCCATCTCAATGAATGTTATTGTGGTACCTTCCGTACCTCCATCTTTCGTTGCTGATACCCTAGTAGGCTGCAACCCACTCATGGTGAATTTTACCACGAATCCTGTACCAGGAGCGAATTACACCTACTTATGGAACGGAAATACCATAGGCACGGGATCCGTGATTGATTACATGTTCACCGCCGCAGGTTGTCATACCATCACCCTACAGTATAACTTACAGGGATGCATTGAAACCACCACGTACACCGATTACATCTGTATGGAGAATTATCCGAACACTTCGTTTACGGCTACTCCCAATGTCTTGTCATCAACTTCAGAAACCATTAATTTTAGCAATAATACCATAGGTGCAATTAGTTACTTTTGGGAATTTGGTGACGGTCAAACCTCTACAGAATTTGAAGGCCCTCATTTCTACAATGGAATTACCGAAAACATTCTTGTGACGTTAACAGGATCTACCGCTCTGGGGTGTGCCACATCCTTCGAGGTCAGCTTACCGGTGATCAGCGATCCTATTTATTACGTACCAAATACCTTCACACCGGATCAGGACGAGCACAATCAAACGTGGTTTCCCGTATTCACTACCGGTTACGATCCCTACAATTTCAACTTAAAAATCTACAACCGCTGGGGAGAAACCATATGGGAAACCAGCGATTCCGAAAGTAGTTGGGACGGAACCTACGGTTTGGACGGTCAAAAAGTTCAACCAGGAATCTATACTTGGGTCATTCGATATTCGAACAAAGAAACCGACGAAAAGAAAGTGGTTACTGGTTTCGTGAACGTTCTGCGGTAACCCTATTTCTTTCTGAAAAATATTTTTACGGGAACTCCGGTAAAATTAAAAACCTCACGGAGCCTATTTTCGAGAAAACGCTTGTACGAATCGTTAACGTATTGCGGTAAATTGCAGAAAAAGGCAAAAGATGGCGCGTGTGTTGGCAATTGTTGAACAAACTTAATCTTCACGTATTTCCCTTTAACCGCAGGAGGAGGATTGTTGTTGATGACTTCCAACATGACCTCGTTCAACTTCGAAGTTGGAATTTTCTTGGTTCGGTTGGCGAAAACCTCCATGACCGTTTCAACGGCTTTATGCAAGCGCTGTTTGGTTATCGTTGAAGTAAAGAGAATCGGAACATCATTGAAAGGAGCCAATTCCTTTCGAAGGTTATCCTCGTAGATTTTCATAGTCGATTGGTCCTTCTCCACCAAATCCCATTTATTTACTAATACTACTACCCCTTTCGAATTTTTCTCAATCATATAATAGATGGACAAATCCTGCTTTTGAAGTCCTTCGGATGCGTCAATCATCATAAAGCAAACATCACTGCTTTCGATGGTCCGAACCGAACGAAGTACGGAGTAGTATTCAATGTCTTCTGTGACTTTCGCCTTTTTTCGGATTCCCGCGGTATCAATTAATAAGAAGTCATGTCCAAAGGCACGATAGCGGGTATGTATGGAATCCCTCGTGGTTCCGGAAATATCGGTTACAATGTTGCGCTCTTGATTGGTCAAAACGTTAATCATGGAAGATTTACCCACGTTCGGTCGACCTACAATAGCAATTCGCGGTAAGCTATCTTGTTCCAGGACATTATCGTCTTCCTTGTCCAAATGTGCTACTACTTCATCCAACAAATCACCGGTTCCTCCCCCATTCGCGGCGCTCAAATCAAATACTTCACCGAGGCCGAAGGAATAAAACTCAGCGGACATTCCGATTCGGTCGTTTGAATCTACTTTATTCGCAACCACCACCACCTTTTTACGGCTTTTTCGCAGCAATTCGGCTACCAATAAATCCATTTCTACGATTCCTGTAGTAACGTCCACCATGAATAAAATGAGGGATGCTTCATCCACCGCCAATTCGACTTGTTTTCGGATTTCACCCTCGAAAATATCTTCTTTCGTGGTCGCGTAACCTCCTGTGTCTATTACGGAGAATTTATAACCGTTCCACTCCCCTTTTCCGTAGATACGGTCGCGCGTGACACCGCTCACTTCTTTCACTATGGCGTCACGGGACTCTGTTAAACGATTGAACAAAGTGGACTTTCCCACATTTGGCCTTCCAACAATGGCAATAATATTGCTCATTAGTATCCGTATTTTTTTAGTTTAGCTTCCGATGATCTCCAATCCTTGTCTACTTTGACATAGGATTCGAGAAACACCTTTTTATCCAAGAACTTTTGAATATCGATGCGTGCTTGCCTTCCAATTTTCTTGAGCATTTCACCTCCCTTTCCAATCACAATTCCTTTTTGCGAGTCACGTTCTACCACAATAATCGCGCGAATATTGATGATGTGCGGGGTTTCCTCGTAGTGCTCTATTTCAATTTGACAACTGTAAGGAATTTCTTTGTGGCAAAAATTAAATATTTTTTCGCGGATGATTTCCGAGACAAAAAATCGCATTGGGCGGTCGGATAATTCCTCTTTATCGTAGTAAGGTGGGCTTTCCGGAATCATCGCTCGAATTCGTTCCCAAACATGGTCAAGGTTGAAATTATGCAAGGCAGAGACAGGAAATATTTCGGCGGTTGGAAGCTCATTTTGCCAATATAGCATTCGCTCTGCCACGACTTCCTGTTTCGATAGATCAATTTTATTGATCAGGCAAAGCACGGGAACTTTCAATTTTTTGATGCGCTCCAAGGTTTCCTCATGGTTCATTTTCTTTTCCAGGGTATCGGTAACAAAAAGCAGCACATCTGCATCTTGAAGGGATGTCGAAACGTACTCCATCATGTTGTCGTGGAGTTTATAGGCGGAGTTCACAACCCCTGGAGTGTCGGAAAAAACGATTTGATGTTCCTCATCGTTTACGATGCCCAAAATACGATGGCGCGTGGTTTGTGCTTTGGAAGTAACAATGGAAAGTTTTTGCCCAACGAGGGCATTCATCAAGGTTGATTTTCCAACATTAGGGCTTCCAACGATGCTAACAAAACCTGATTTGTGGGCCATAGAGTGCAAAAGTACGGATTTGCTAACGGAAAGCAGAATTGCCAACCGAGTTCGCTGAATTTACTAACTTCGTAAAGTGAATACAGATGAACATTACATGCAACGATGCATTGATTTGGCTTACTTAGGGCTGGGTCAAGTGTCTCCCAACCCCATGGTAGGATGCGTGATTGTTAAAGACGGGGAAATTATTGGAGAGGGATATCATCGCACCTATGGCCAATCGCACGCCGAAATAGAAGCGATTAAAAACGTTGGGAATAATTTAAAAATCAAAGGATCTACTGTTTACGTTTCCCTCGAACCTTGTACTCATTTCGGTAAAACTCCACCCTGTGTTTCTTCCATCATCGAGTTAAAACCAAGAAAAGTAGTGATCGGAAGCCGAGATTCGAATCCATCCGTCGCTGGAAGAGGCATCGATCGCCTGCAACGCGAAGGAATCCAGGTCGTAGAGGGCGTACTGGAAGAGGCTTGTCGCGAATTGAACAAAAGGTTTTTCACCTTTCATGAAAAACGTCGTCCGTACGTTATATTGAAATGGGCACAAACACAAGACGGTTACCTTGATCGGAATCGGGAAGAAGACGAAACTGGAATCAATTGGATTTCCACCGTAGAAACCAAAATGCTGGTGCACAAATGGCGTGCAGAAGAAGCTGGAATTTTGGTGGGGAGAAATACCATTCTAAACGATAACCCGTCCCTGACAGTGCGGCAAGTGTCGGGAAAAAATCCGACACGAATCGTTATTGACAGCAATCTAAAGCTTTCGGAAGACGTTGGAGTCTTTTCAGCCGATGCGCCAACATTGGTATTCAATCGCTTGCGCAACTTTCAAAAAAATAACGTTGAATGGATAAAAATTCCGGAAACTTCAACACGTTTCATTCTCGAGGAACTCTACCGTCGAAATATTCTAAGCGTGCTGGTAGAAGGTGGTAGCCGAACGCTTCAGTATTTTATCATTGATAACGTATGGGATGAGGCTAGAGTGATTGTAAGCCCAATCAAATTCAAAGAAGGCATGCGCGCTCCAGTGCTCACTAAAACTCCTGTTCGCTCTCATCCATTCGGACCTTCGGACACGGTTTATTATTACCAACGCAAATAGCATGGATTTACTGCTGAGCATTGTTTCGTCCACCCTTATTTTTATTCTTTTCCGTTCATTTCCAAAATATAAAGTGGATACCCTTCAAGCGGTAGTTGCTAATTATTTCGTCGCGTTTACCTGTGGTATTATGTTGTTTTCGAACGACTTAAGCGTCTTGAAAGACCAAGAAATAATGCAGGCAAGCCCCTATGCTTTCCTGTGCGGCGTATTGTTTATTTCACTTTTCGTTATTATGGGAATTAGCTCTCAAAAAAACGGAGTTGCCACCACCTCCATTGCCGTTAAAATGTCCATGGCTTTATCGGTATTATTTGTATTATTAGTAAAATCGATTCCTATTAACATCAATTCATCAATTCCATTGCTTTTGGCTGTAACCGGTGTGTTTTTGGTTTCTTACCAAGACCAAACGAAGAAAGGGACGGGTTCAGTCTGGATGTTAGGCGTTCTCTTCCTTGGAAGCGCTTGCTTAGACCTTGTATTGTTTTTTGTTCAGGATGCTTGGCTTCCCAAATTTCATCAAGGTATTTTTGCATCCCTTGGCTTTGGTATGGCCGGATGCTTGGGAATCATCTATCTTTGTGTTTTACGTTTACAAAAAAAGTTGGTATTTGATCTTCGAAGTTGGCTCGGGGGCATTGTGTTGGGAATCCCAAATTATTTTTCCATTTATCTACTGGTAAAAGCCTACGGCTCAATGGGAATAGAACCTCAGCAAGTACTTTCTATAGCAAATGTAGGGGTGGTAATGGCTTCAGCACTCGTTGGTTTTTTGCTTTTCAAAGAACCTTTTTCATGGAAAAAAGGTTGGGGCTTGGTCCTATGCTTATTAGCTTTAAGCTTATCGCTTATTTCGTTTGAGGAAATTTTCAGTTAACAATTCGTATCTTTGTTTGATGCTTAAAATTTCATCTGCGTTTATGCTGATCCTTTGTGCCATGTTCACGTATGGGCAAGTGGTGATCAACGAAGCGAGCAATTCCAATGGAACCCACTATATTCTCCCCAATGGAACTTCTCCGGATTGGATTGAGTTGTATAATGCCGGTGCCGCTTCCTATTCCCTGCAAGGTCACTTTTTAAGCGACAACCGTGATTCTTTGCAAAAATGGGCTTTTCCTCCAAACACCTTGGGTTCCCAACAGTTTCTAACCTTGCTTGCCAACAAACAGGGAAGCACCTTTCTAGTGAACCATTTTGAGACGGCGATTGACCATAACATAGTATGGAAATATTCTGTTCCCAACACCAATATCCCGAACTGGACAGGCTTGGGTTTTGATGACTCAGCTTGGCTAAATGGTACGATGAGCATCGGTTACGGTGACGGCGATGACAGCACCCAAGTTGTAGGACCTATCACCAGTTATTATGCTCGTTGCGCCTTACAAATAAGTCAGTACCAGGACATCGTTCGCGCCATTTTAGATATCGATTACGACGACGGATTCGTGGCGTACATGAATGGAATCGAAATTGCACGTGCAGGATTGGTCGGTACTCCGCCAAATTTCGATGAACTTTCATCGGATCATGAGGCCCAGCTATACCAAGGCGGCCAACTGAGTAGTATTGAAATCGACATGAGTTTATTGATGAATGTTCTAGTAAATGGCACTAATGTGTTGGCCATCGAAGTACACAACAGCGATCCCAACAGTTCCGACTTAACCTGTAGGCCTTTTTTAACTTTCGGATTTGGAAGTAACCAAAATCAATTCAATGGTACCACCCATCCTTTCTTCAATGTAGGAAATCAAGGAGGCACGATAGAAACGAATTTCGGAATTGCCACGGCTGGAGAAACACTTTACCTAAGCAACGTTTCTGGCATTATAGATTCCTTGGTTGTTCCTGACCTTGAGGCAGAAATGTCGGCGGGTAAAAACCAGGACGGCGTTGGCCCGACGGTTATTTTCCCTGTTCCAACTCCCAATTCGACCAACAATCCGTCGATCGGTTATTTGGAGTATGAATCCACGCCACTTATTCAGCAAGTTGGAGGAATCTACTTTCAAAGCCTGAGTGTCAGCGTTACGAACACCTCGTTCAATGGCGGAATCGTACGGTACACTTTGAATGGGAATGACCCAGACACAACCTCAACACTTTATACGGGACCAATATCCCTCGACACCCATAGCGTGGTCAAGGTGCGGTGTTTTCCTGTGGGAACCAATTTACTCCCAAGTCCCATAGAGGCAGAAACCTTTTTGTTCAACGAGTTCAGCACTATTCCCATCGTTGCATTAACCATTGATTCCAACGATTTGGTAGGACCAACAGGTATTTTCGACAATTGGTGGACCGACTGGAAGCGTCCTTGTGTCATTGAGTATTTTGACACCTTAGGAGTGAAACGATTCGAAAGCAAAGCATCGGTAAAACCCGATGGCGGCGCCGGAGGAAGTCGGTCTAATCCACAACACAGCGTTACCGTTGAGCCGTCGAACAATACCTTCGGAACGGGTTTACCCATTCATTTCCCTATTATACCCGAAAAACCCTATGTGGATGATTATTACGGCCTTTACATTCGCAATGGAAGCAACTTTTGGAATCAATACCCTCAACGCGATGCTACCTTTATGAGGGTCATGCGAAAAACCAATGCCAATTCGCAAGCCTATCAACCCGCTCAAGTGTTCATCAATGGAAAATACTTCGGTTTGTACGAACTCCGTGAAAAAGCCAATGAAGGGTATTTCTATGAAAACTACGGCAACCACCGAGATAGCCTCGATTTGCTCTCCGTAAGTTACTGGTACGGAATGGTTCTTAGAACGGTAAAAGGATCCGATTCATCCTTTTTTGATATGATTTCGAGCATTTCGACCTTGGATAAATCCGACCCCAAATACCTCTTTTATTGCGATCGCAAGTTGGACACTAAAAACTATGCAGATTACTTAATCGGAGAATTATGGTACGCCAATGCCGATTGGATTTACAACAACATGAAAATGGCACGACCTAGGACCTACAACAATAAATGGCGGTTTTTCTTACAGGATCTTGAGTGGGGCTTAGGTGGATGGACGGGGTACGATGCCAACATGTTCGATTGGTTTCAAAATGCAAATCAACCAAATCACTATTACACTATTTACAGCCATTTAATTCAAGACAGCTCCTACCGAAATTATTTCATCAATCGCTTTGCCGATCTCATGAACACCACCCTCCACCCGAACAGTTACACGCCTATTGTCAATGGAATGTACCAACAGTTACTACCCGAAATGCCCCGGCATTTTGCTTTATGGACCGGTGATATTCCCGGGGGCATGGCGAATTACGAAAATCAAAAAAATAATATCCTTTATCACTTTAATAACCGAAGTCCCGTAGTCAGAAATCAAATGCTTGGGTATTATGGGCTGGACAATACCGTGAATGTCACCTTAAAAACCATTCCCGAAAATGCCGGCTACATCAAAATAAGTACGATCATTCCGGACTCTTTGCCTTGGACAGGGGTTTATTTCAATGGAAATCCTGTTCGTATTAGTGCTCATGCAAATCCGGGGTTCACCTTTGATCATTGGGAATACAACATCAACCTAGCTCCGAACCAACTAAACCAATCCAACGTAGTGGTCAACATTGCTACCGACGATTATTTCCATGCGGTCTTTCAAGGTGCGCCCCGTGATACGACGCTTACGGTCTCCGAAATCCACTACAACCCCGATCCGTCACTCGATGGTGGAAATTGGATTGAATTGCACAATTTTGGCGAACACGCGATGGATTTAACAGGTTACCGCGTAAAAAGCAGTAATTTCTACGACAACTTTGAATTTAAGGACGGGACCATCCTGCCTGCCGACGGCTATTTGGTCGTTGCCCAAGATACAGGACTTTTTAAAAGCATTTATCCCGAGGTCTACAACGTAACCGGAGGAACGGTTTTTGGCTGGGAAAACAACGAGGATTCCATTTATGTCCTTGGTCCACGCAACGAAAACATCGTAGCCATGCATTACCGTCACAATGATCCTTACCCACGCTGCGCGGATGGGTATGGAAGGACCATGGAAAACAAGTACAGCAATGAACAGATACTGGATTCTACGTCGTGGTTTTGCGGGTGTATCGGAGGATCCCCAGGTCAAGCTTACCAACCGTGCCAAGAGGAACTCATTGTGAGCGAATTCAACCTAGGTAAAGTTGAAATACTCCACAATGCGGAAGATTGGATTGAACTCAAAAACAACACGGATCAATCGATGTCACTGAATGGATACGTATTGAAGGACGAGCGAAACAAACACGAATTTATATTGACAGGAATTACCTTGGAACCAGGAACCTATGCCGTATTGGTGAAAGATTCATCCTTATTCCATCAGCGGCATGAAGACTTCAACGGACAAGCGCTTTATCAAATTCCTTTTGGAATCGCGAAAAACGATGCAATACGCATTTTTGATCCTAACGGTGTGATTGTTCAGAGCGTTTTCATCGATACCTTGGGCACTTGGTTGGCGGCTCCTTTTAACGAGGACTACACCTTTGAATACCAAGAGTTGGGCACGAACCAAACCTTGGCAGATCAATGGTTTGTTGGATGTGTAGGAGGTTCTCCAGGGAGAGCCTTTAGCCCTTGTCCCGAAGTACCTAGCAATGAATGGGCTTGGATTTTTCCCAACCCGAATAGCGGAGATTTTACGCTAAACGTTGTTTCCGAAGGAAAAACCACCTATCAATTGTTCAATGATTGGGGTCAATTCCTCATGGAAGGATCCGTACAGAAAACCCTCAATCCCATTGCCACACAACCCGTTGACATCTCGAAATTCGCTCACGGAATGTACTTACTCAAAGTAATACGCAATGAGGAGGTTCGCGTGTTTAGGGTCGTTAAAATATAGGTTTAAGCCTTAAAAGGGCTGCTTCGTTTAATTACCCAATGTTGTTGCTGTGCACCCAAGAAGGAATTACAATATGAATAAAAAATTACTGCTTGCCTTTGTTACCTTAGCCTTGAAGGGTTTTGGACAAAATTACACCTCCTATTTTACGGGAAACAATAATGATATCAATACGTACCCATCCGGAGGAATCTGCCTCATGGGCGGTGCTGCCGAGGATGATAATGCCATGAAATGGTTCTTGCAAAGAGCGAACGGTGGCGATATCTTAGTTTTGAGAACAAGCGGCGCTAATGGGTATAATTCCTATTTATATTCCGGGTTGGGCATTCCCGTTAATTCTGTGGAAACCATACTATTTAATAATGCTCTAGCGAGTAATGAATCCTACATAGTTCAAAAGATTCATCAAGCCGAAGCTATTTGGTTTGCCGGCGGCAACCAGTGGTCTTACATTAATTATTGGAGGAATACCCCGGTAGACAGTGCAATTAATCAGGCTATTGAACAACGAAATATTGTAATCGGGGGAACAAGTGCAGGCATGGCCATTCAGGGTAAGTATTATTTCTCTGCACAAAACGGAACCGTTACCTCCACCGAAGCTCTTTCAAATCCCTATAATAACTCGGTAACTGTTGATTCCTCGCGGTTTGTTAATAATTTCTTTCTGAACAACACCATCACAGACTCTCATTTTGATAACCCCGACAGAAAAGGAAGGCTTATGACATTTCTTGCAAGAATTACGACAGATTTTGGGGTTTTTGCAAAAGGCATAGCTTGTGATGAATATACAGCTGTCTGTATTGACACAAATGGAACTGCCCGTGTTTTTGGAGAATTTCCGAATTACGACGACAATGCCTACTTTGTACAATCCAATTGTGAACTTCCGGTGCAGATGCCCGAAAATTGCACCGTTGGAAATCCTTTAACGTGGGATTTAGGAGAATTAGCCGTAAAGGCTTATCAAATAAAAGGGGACAACGCCGGAAATAACACATTTGACCTAAATACCTGGCAGTCTGGAACGGGCGGGATTTGGTACGATTGGTTTGTTTCAAATGGGAATTTTACTGAGGAAATAGGGACAGCCATTAATTGCCCTTTATCCACTTTTGAGATCGAGGAAACTTCCAACGTTCAACTCTATCCGAACCCTACCTCGGATAAATTAATTATAGAGACGGTGAATTTATCGCTGAACTTTACGAAAATCAACCTATACAACGCACTTGGACAAAAATTTGAGTTCAAAACAACGAAAATCTCGAATGCATACCACGCCGATTTAAGTTCCTTAAAAAAAGGCATTTACTATATGATTCACGAGGAAACATACACCAAGCACCTGGTTGGAAAAATAATTAAAGAATAATTTCTCAATTCTGCTTCGGTGATTCAAGCAGGTGGTGCTTCCGGGCTGGAGAAAGCCGTTGTTTGGTGGTTTAGCGTGCCGTTTGCAGAGCGAATACATCACCCCTATTTTATCAAAAACCGGGATTTCATTGAAAGCAGATGGTAAAAACAATGGGGCGACCCAATGAAGGAGTTTGCCTTTATTGGTCAGAACATCGATCAAGAGGAAATGATGGCCGATCTAGAAAAGTGTTTGCTTAGCGACGAAGAGCCAAACTAATATGAAAGCGAACAAAGCCTAACGGATGCATTCCCGCGCGACATACTAGGCATTTTTTAGGGCAATATCAACTTTGATGGTTTCAATCGATTGGGATCAGACTTCGGGCCATCATTTAATTTGAGATTAGTCTGCATGGGAATAACCCGAGCTTCGTTAAAAATGAAAGTAAAAATTTTCAACTTTTAGCTATTGAGCGTTTCCGTTGTTCAATCAATTTTAGTAATTTTCAAAATCTTTAATCTATGAAAAAAGTACTACTTACCAGCCTTTTGTTACCCCTACTCGTTTTTTCACAAGCTACCATTCAAGTCAGGGTATTGAGCGTTCAGACGCTTTCCAACGTAGACTGCGATGGTCTGTTCCTTGGAAATTCAGACTTTGTTTGGGAATTTACTGCCACCGATAACACCCTAGGTTTCACCAACAATAACCCTGCTCTGTTCGGAATTTTTGGGTTTAATTACGCCTACAAAAACAACGATAACGGACCCTACACCATGGCAGCCCCAGGAGGAACCTTCTCTCCCAATAACGGCTTATTTTTCAACCATAATTACCTCTGCGTCAACGACGTTCCTTCCACCATTAATTTAGCGTGGGAAGCTTACGAAAACGACGACGCAGGAAATTACGACGTGCTCGGTTTCATCGATGGCCAAACCGGTTTACAAAATGTTGGCATGCCAGTCCCTGCGGCGGTTGGTATCTTGAATTACTCCTTCACAGCGGTCAGCCAAGACGGAGGATGTGGTCAAGTATATACCATCAATCTGCAAGTGGAACGTTTGCCCTTAGCGGTAAACTACATGCAAGACAACATTTGCTCTGCGCAGCAACTTAACCTGAATACCACCTATACCTACGGGTTTTGTACTGCAACCCTAGAACCCAACGAACCAGCTGCGCAAGACGTACAGAATGCAGGTTCACTTTGGACAAAATTTGTGGCGCCTGCCTCGGGCAGTGTTAACATTACGTCCGACCTGGGCGGAACGAATATTGGTACCTATTTCCAAGTTTATCACGCAGCAGACGGCATGAACTGCACCGACGGTGTTCACGTTGTGACTGGCCAAACAATCAAGAACAAATTCGAGTACCTTTCCCACGTTGATTTTTCCGACGGAATTGACTTTTTAGGGTTGGACCCTGAGGCTGAAATCGTTTTCGACGCCTGCGACCCCATTCCTTTCATTTCGTATCAAAAACTCATACCAGGTCAAACCTATTATATTCAATTTACGGCCGACGGCCCAAATGAACTCGGATCTTACCAATTGCGGGTTGATGGTCTTGGTGGTGGTGCGCCCAACTTGGAGGATATACCTTGCTTGTCGAGTACGGTCACCTTCGGTACCAACGCCATTTCTTCCTCAGCCAATAGTGCCCCGACAACCAACCTTAATTTTGGATGTGCTTTCGACGGAGGAAACGGTGCGGGAGAAACTGGACAACAACACACGTCACCAAACCCCAACGAGTACCATGCCTACGATTACCAGCACATTGGATTGGGCAATACGTCCATGAACGAAAGCGTCTGGTTGAATTTCGTGGCTCCCAACTCCGGTAGAATCACCTTCGAAGCCGATTATCAAAATGCCCTTTACGGTGAAAGTGCTGCTTTATTCGGTTACGACAAAGCCTTCGGTCCTGGCGTACCCAATGACTTTCTCTGTTCCAACCTTAAATACATCACATCTGACGAAGGAGGAACGAACAATTTCCTCGGAGGCGATCCTTCCGCGATCGTACAAGGAACCTGCCTCGAACCAGGGTACAAATATTTTGGAATGATTGACCCTTCGGATGCCATAACGCCTTTAAGTCCTCAAAACATCAATTCTTGGGTGTTCAATCCTGCTATCTCTGACCCAAGCAACAACGCGCCCGGAAACGATATTCTATGCCTTGCGCTTCAAGATACGTTGTATGAGGTTCCTGTTATCGCCGCAGGTTCCAACCCAACCTTTCAAGCAGTGGCCGGGACCAACATCCTAGCGTGCCGCGAATACCTTGCGGGGGAACCACCGCTGCACCCGAACCCAGCAAACCGAGCGGATCAAACCGTTTGGCATTACTTTGTTGGCCCGCCCTCTGGGGCGGTTGAATTGAGCATTCGAGCCTACATTGGCATGAATCTTTTGCGATTTAATGTATTCGAATTATTGAATGGAACCAATTGCTACGGTGGACTTGGGCCTGCTACTTACACGGTGGACGGAACACGGTTTACGCCGATGATTACTCCGTTAGTATCGGGAACTGCTGATTACAACGGGCATCAAGAAACGCTTTGCTGCCTTGATTCAGGAAAAATCTACGCAATTCAAATTGATGGCGGATCGCCCGGCGATGAAGGTCAGTACATCATTGAATACATTCAGGAATTGGAAAGCGATGCCGGAGACATTTTTGCCAATTCTAGCAATGGGTCTTATTCCGACATCAACCTCGGCGACACCCTTTACGTTTGCTACGGAGACACCGTAACTCCCGGAATATTGTTGAACGGCATCGGTCAATCTACCGCCTCCATTCCAAGTTGTTTGATTCCTGGGTATGTGTTGCATCAATCCAACCCAGCTCCGAATCCGGTCATCAATTCAGGATTCACCTACATCGATTCAATCCAAGGAAACGGTACTTTTGTGAACAACGGTAACGGAAACGGAACTTTTGGTAATCCTTCCTTTAATACCGTTTATTACCTGTCGCCTGCTGCAGATCAGGCCGCCTCTTGGGGATCCTTCAACTGCCAAACCGCCACGGTAGAAAATGGCATTCCAGTTGTATTCTTACAATCCCTAACGGCCAACTTCAGCTACAACAACAATACCTGTACTGTAAGCTTTTCAGCAACCGGAGGATTGGGAGGCGCAGGAAATGCCTACAACTACACCATTACCAATCCGCTTGGAAATATTGCATCAACGGGAACCGTCAATGCGAATCAAACGGTCAATTATACGGGTGCCATCGTTGGGAATTACACGGTAGTTATTGGCGATGGAGCTTGCTCGCAGTCGTACACCTTTGATGCCTCGGGTTGCGCTACACCTTGCTTACCTTTAACGGTGAACACCACCTTAAACGCGTGTGCAGGAACGGGCGTTTTCTTACAAGGTGCGGTTCAAACGCAATCTGGAACCTACACGGATTCCTTGTTAACGGCTTTGGGATGTGACAGCGTCATTATTACTCAATTGAATTTCTTAGCGGCAATACCTTTGACGCAGCAGAATGTCCTGATTTGCTCAGGTGGAAACTACAGCATCAATGGGAATACTTACACGCAGCCAGGGGCTTATTTAGATACCTTGGTAACGGCAAACGGTTGTGATTCCGTAATATTGACCAACCTGCAATTCACTCCAATGATTACGTCGCTGGTCAATCAAACCATTTGTTCGGGAGGAAGCTTCAATTTCAATGGTACAATCCTCGTCTCGGAAGGTATTTACAGCGATAGCCTTAGCGGAATCGGCGGTTGTGACTCTGTGGTAATTTTGGCCCTCTACATCAATCCTCCATCGGTAAACACCATCAATATTTCCATTTGTGAAGGAGAATCGTACACCTTCGGTGGAAACGTCTACACACAAAGCGGCATTTATTCGGACACCCTAAGCGACCAGAACGGATGCGATTCGATCGCTCAATTGGAATTATCCGTTGCAACATGTGCGGGTGATTTTGAAATCGCCAACATCTTAACGCCGAACGGCGACGGTCAAAACGATACGTGGAAAATCGATAACCCTTACCAAATAGCAGGTTGCACGGTTAAAATCTACAACCGTTGGGGACAACCCTTGTACGAAACCTCGGATTATCAAAACGAATGGGATGGATCGAAAAACAACGAACCCTTACCGGATGGAGTCTATTTTTACTCAATAGAATGCGGTGAGAAAACCTACCAAGGAGCTATCAACTTGTTACGATTAAAAAAATAAGCCATGAGAAAACTTCCAATTATTGCTTTAATGACGGCGGTAGTAAATTTGGCCTATACGCAACAAGTGCCGCAATCCTATTTGTACGGGTACAACTCCTTTCTGATCAATCCTGCTTCTTCCGGTTTGAACAACTGCACGGAGCTTACCGTGGCGCACCATAACCAATGGGTTAAAATTGACGGCGCGCCGATTACCAACCATCTCTTGGTTTCCACAAGAATTAAAGAGCGCTGGGGCATTGGAGGACAGTTCATGATGGATAAAATTGGGATGCTCCAACAAGTATCAGCATTGGGGAACGTATCCTATAGCATCCTAAATGGAAATCAAACCTTGCGTTTAGGAATATCGATCGGTTATAACAACTATCGGATCAACCCTTCGAACGCGGTGGCCTTCGACCTGCTCGATCCGATCGTCAACGGAGGCAATCAAAGTGCCGGGGCGATTTCCTCGGATTTTGGTGCCTTTTACCGGAACGGTGCATTGGAACTTTTTGGCACCGTTAAGCAACTGGTTAAAACGTATTCCAACTTCGGTTACGCCAACCTTCCCGGATATGGTCAGCGACCGCACTTTATGATTGGAACGGGATATCAAATAAAACTCAACAACGCTTGGGGATTGCGTCCGAATGCCTTGTACAAGAGCATCAACAATGTCAATCAAGTCGACGTCAATGTGGACGCCCAGTATAAGAAATTCCTGCATTTGGGTGCAGGTTTCCGAACGCAAGTTGGGTTGATGGCACGAGCTGGAATTGTGTTGAAAGAGAAATTTTTCTTCGGATATGCTTACGAGGCTCCCATAGCGAACATTGCGTCCTACAGCAGTGGTTCCCATGAACTGATGTTAAAGATGACGCTTTGCAAACCTGAGCGAGCCATCGTTTCCAAAGTGAAAATAGATACCATTGTTCGAGAAATCCAAAAAATCGATACGGTACTCATTACCCAAACGAGGGTCGATACAGTTTACTTGGAAAGAGCTATTGAAAACACCCCTGAAAACGAACCTAAAACAGGCAATATCTCGAAGACCGTCTTGTTCGAATTTGATAAATCGCTGGTGAAAAAGGACAGCTACGGGGAATTGGAAAGCATCGTCAATTTATTGAAAATGAATCCTAGCTACAAGTTATCGTTGGAAGGGCATACAGATGCAGTGGGTACGGAAAGTTACAACATTGGGTTATCCAAGAACCGTGTAAACGCCGTTCGGGACTTCATCATTATGAACGGCATATCGCCGGATCGCATCGTGCCTCAACACCACGGTGAAACCAAGCCTGTAGCCGACAATTCAAATCCTGATGGAAGAAAATCAAACCGAAGGGTGGATGTAGAGATCATTATTCCATGAGAATTAAACACCCGTTCATGGAAAAGTTATAACACGCCGATGGAAATTCTTCAGAAATTGTCTAATTTTAATAAAAATTTAATATTCAATCGTTATGAAAAAATTATTACTTACCTTATTTGCAGTGGCTTCTTTAAGCGCTGTGAACGCTCAAAACCTTCTAGTGAACGGGGATTTTGAACAAACTGCGACACCTTTGCTACCAGGAGTTGTTACAGATTGCCCAGGTTGGGGTGTAGGGCTCTATTCGATGGAGGCAGCGAATCCATTTGCAGGAACCCAATCTGCAAAAATGCGTACCCTCGTTGATGCTCAGCTCAACGCAACCATAGGTTGGGGTTCGGATACCATTCCTGGTTTAATCATTCAAGAATTACCAGGACCCTTCGTCGGAAACATCGGGAACATGAGCCTTTCCTATGCTTACAACTACGCCATATCCCCTGGTGACACGGCAATCATTCTTTGTCAGTTCTTGGATACGATGGGAACGGGAGCTAACGATGATGTTGTTCTTTATCAAGCCTATGGAGCTTACGCAGGTGCTGCTAACGATTGGGCTACCACCAGTATTCCACTAATTGCCATTCCGGGAGCAATGGGAACAGTCAAATCCTTGCTTGTTGTAGCTACCACTTCATACAATGCTGTTTTTCAAGGTTTGCCTGCTATTCCTAACAGTCAGCTTTGGATTGACAACGTATCCGTTGGAGCAAACGGTGCGAATATCTTGGAAGAAGTGGCTAGCTTAAACGTTTACCCTAACCCTACCAACGGTATCTTGAACATTGACGCTACGGAGCAAATTTCAGCCGTAAGCATCTATGGAATGGACGGTAAATTAGCGTTGACTTCCAACAGCAACAGCGTTGACATGTCGGCTTTACCGATTGGCATGTACCACTACAGCGTAACTACGGTTACTGGCAAAGTGATTCAAGGAAAAGTGTCTAAAATCTAAAGATTTAACGATTTACAAATTAAAGCCCGCTTCGGCGGGCTTTTTTGTTATAAATCTTTCCCAAAGGAATGAATGTCGTTGTGGTTTTCTTCGATTTGGTCTTTTTTGTACTGAATGGCACGGGCCAAAATAACTAAATCTTGCGAAGCATTGGCCACCATCCATTGCATGCTATCTTGCTCATAATCGACCGATCGCCCCATATGGTAAAGCAAAACCATATTATGCTTAAGCAACCATTCCCCTGCGTTTTTGTGCCCTTCACAAGTGTTGATCATTGCCATCAAATGCGCATAACCGTTTTGCATCAACCAATCCCTGGATTCCTGTACCAGAAAAATAGCGTTCGTTGCATGAAAAAGTTCAGCATAACCTTGTTCTAATAAAAACACCTGAACCTCTTGATTTCCTTCAATGGCCTTTGCCCATAGCAAAACAATAGAAACAGGATAATTAATAGGCTTTAGGACAACCCGTTCTGGTGGCTTTGAACCTTCCTCTGTACGATTAAATTTTTCCCACATCTTAAAAAAACCATGAGGCCACAAAAATGGCGGCTATAACGCAGATTAAATCCACCAAGAGCATCGTCCATAAAGTATATCGGGTATTCGCGACTTTAATCGATCCGAAATAAACGGCCACCACATAAAACGTAGTTTCTGCGCTGCATTGGAAAATGCAACTCAATCTCCCGGTAAACGAATCTGGACCGTAAACGTTCATGGCGTCGAGCATGAAACCGCGAGATCCACCGCTGCTGAAAGGACGTAACATAGCTACGGGTAAAGCATCAGTAATCTCTTTGGATAATCCGGCATTCGAAAACACCCATGTGATGCCTTGGCTAAACAACTCGAACATTCCGCTGTTGCGAAACACCGAAATGGCCACCAGCATACCCAAGACATAAGGAAAAATCGCTACAGCTGTCTGCATACCGTTTTTGGCTCCCGCAACAAATGCATCAAAAATAGTGGTGTTTTTCTCGGTAAAGCGGCGCTCCTTGACAAAAGCATAGACTAAAATCAAGCAAATTATACCAAGGAGAAGAACTCCTGAAAAATTTGCCGTAAAATGACTTTTTGCGAGCACATCCAATGAATTGATGTAAAATAACAGGCCCAACATACCCCCAATAATGCTGAATATAACCGCTATTAAAAGCCGACTAAATAAATTAACTCGCTGACGAATACCAACGATAAGCAAAGCAGCTAACGTACCGATAAAGGAAGTTACGATGCATGGCAACATCACATCTGCCGGGCTCACGGCATTTGCGGCTGCGCGATATCCAATGATCGAAGTAGGAATTAACGTCAAACCCGCTGCATGAAGGCACAAAAACATAATCTGAGCATCACTTGCCTTGTCCTTATCCGGATTTATTTCCTGCAAGCTCTCCATTGCTTTGAGCCCGAAAGGAGTCGCTGCAGAATCGAGTCCTAAAAAATTGGCTGCAAAGTTTAAGGTCATGTAGGAAATGCTCGGATGATTTTTAGGAACCGATGGGAAAATCTTGACAAAAAAAGGACTTAACCAGCGCGCCATTCCTTCTGCGGCTCCGGAGTCGATTAGCAATTGCATGAGTCCCGCAAACAGCGCTAGATAGGCCAGCAATGGAAGAATAATATCCGTTATGGTGTTTTTAGCTGTTGGCAGTAAGCCGTCGGTCTTCTGAATACCGCTGTAAATTTTTACTTGCCCTTTTAACAGCACGTAAGTTGTATCTTGGTCCTTCGCATTCATGTTTACCACTACGGTGGAGGAAACCTGCAAGGTATCTCTCAAATTCTTTGGCAACGTTTTCAGGTAACATTCCTGAATCAAAATGGGGCTTTCTTTAGAACCATTAACCATTCGGTCAATGTTGTATTCCTTGTTAAAAACTAATCCAACTAACACAAAGGCCAAAGAGGATATAAAAATCACCAACCAAAATCTGCTCAATACCATAAATCGAAGGTCGGCTTAAAATGCACAACATGAACCGGTATGCTGGAAATGATATTAACATTGTATTTTGGATACCCTGCGACTCGGTGAACAATGTGGCTCATTTTACGTTAGCCATTTTATGAATTGTGAGTTTCACGAAGCTTCCTCTCGAGGAAATGCAGACCACGGCTGGTTGAAGGCTCGTCACTCATTTAGTTTTGCCTCTTGGTTTGACCGTCATCGCATGCATTTCGGGGCCTTACGTGTGCTTAACGACGACGTCATTGCCGCCGGGATGGGATTTGGGAAACACCCCCACGACAACATGGAAATCATCACAATACCCCTTAAGGGTTCGCTGAAACACGAGGACAGCATGGGTTTTTCGGAGGTAATTCGTGCGGGCGAAGTTCAGGTCATGAGCGCTGGAACCGGAATTTATCACAGCGAATACAATGCCAGCAGCTCGGAGGAAATCAATTTATTTCAACTTTGGATTTATCCTAACAAGCAAAAGGTAGAACCTCGCTATCAGCAAATGGCCTATGAATTGATAAAAGATACTCCCGTTCAATTGGTTTCGCCCTCTCCGGAAGACGAAGGACTTTGGATTCACCAAAATGCATGGATACACCTACTTGACATGTCGGCTAATTCGGTTCAGATTCACAAGCTAAAAATGTCGGGAAATGGGCTCTATGTCATGAACCTTGAGGGAATTAAAACAATAACAGATTACAAGCTCAAATCGCGTGATGCTTTGGGGGTGTGGAATACGTCTTCCATCGAACTTCACGCCAAAGAAGCAGGTAAAATATTACTTATCGAAGTACCAATGCAAATTTAATCCTATGAAATCCAGCCTATTAGAAGCTATGAATTGGCGTTATGCTGTAAAAAAGTTCGACCCTTCGAAAAAAATTTCTGAAGAAAATTTTAGCATGCTTATGGAGTCTTTACGGCTCAGCCCATCCTCGTATGGCCTACAACCTATCAAAGTGCTCAACATAGAAAGCCCAGAACTGCGCCAGCAGATAAAGTCCATTGCTTGGAATCAACAACAAGTAATCGATGCATCGCATTTATTGGTTTTTTGCCACGTTGTAAACCCAGGAAAACTCGAAATTGAACAGCATATCGAACGAATGGTTGCAACGCGCAAAAATTCCTTTACGTTCTATGAGGGATTTAAAAATCAGGTTACCCATTCCCTCCAAGAGATGAGCAATTTCGAAAGAGAGGCTTGGACAGCAAAGCAGTCCTACATCGCTTTAGGCCAGTTGTTATTAGCCTGTGCCTATGAAAGAATCGATGCGACGCCCATGGAAGGATTTGATGCACAAGAACTAGGTGAATTGCTCAGACTGACCGGACAAGGATTCAAGGCCTCCTTGCTTTGTCCGATTGGGTACCGACACCCTGAAGATCCTGTTATCGCCTTAAAAAAAGTCCGAAAATCCTCGGAAGACTTTTATCAAACGATTTAAATTAACAACGGAAGGTAAATAAAGAATCGCTTCAGCCATTATCGCTCTCCGAAAAATTCATCAGTTTTACGTACTTTTGAGAGATGGACGTCAGGAGCTTATTTCTTCTATTTATGCTTGTCGTAAGCCACGTGGTTTTGGCCCAAACGCGTTTAAGCAAAGCAGACGAAACTGCGCTAACTTTCATAATTCAAGACGAAAAAGACGGATGCTTAGAAACGAGTACGCAAGAAAAATATCCTGTTTACCTTATTAAAGACCGTTATTACCTCTCATTTCTAGCAAAAATCAATAAGGATTTCGACAAACCTTTCCTGCAAGGAAAAAACGTTATCGTTGGCCACCCCGTTCGCGATATTGTTAGCATAAAAATCCCCGTCTCCGGACGGATGGAGGACTACAAGCTACCTGGAATTGATGTTCTAGCCATGGCCGATAAAATTGGTCATCAATTGGACAGAACATTGAAAGACACGCGAACCGACAGCGTTCACCAGGGAATAGGCTTAGCTCAAGCCTACACCGGAAAAGATGTGTTTATTGGGGTAACCGATTGGGGTTTCGACTACACCCATCCTGTTTTTTATGACAGCGCCCTAAATCAAACCCGTATTTTTGCCGCATGGGACCAGTATAAAACCATCGGAAATGCTCCACCAGGTTTTAATTATGGGGTAGAATATGTGGGGGCTAATGCCCTGTTGAACGCAGGCAGCGACACATCGAACATCTACAGTTATTCAACGCACGGCACCCACGTTGCCTCGATTGCAGGAGGGTGTGGTGCAGGAACCCCTTACCGAGGCATAGCCTACGAGGCGCAATTGCTTTTTGTAACTTTTCTTGTTGATGAGTCTGCCGTGCTTGACGCTTGGGAATGGATGTACCAAAAAGCAACGGCCGCTGGAAAAAGATTGGTTATTAACATGAGTTGGGGGCTTTACCATTTCGGAACCTTGGATGGAAATTCCATGTTGAGCCAAGCGATAACAGCTTACACGGACTTAGGCGTTGTCTTCGTGAATTCCGCTGGAAATAATGGAAATGTAAATTTTCACCTCAAAAAGAATTTCAACAACGACGTGCTGCAATCGAGGGTGGAGTTTTATTCTTACGCAGCGAATACGAAGATGTGGGGGCAAAGCATTCATGCTTGGGGTGAGGTTGGTCATTCGTTTTCCAACGGAATTATCGTAAAAAACGCCAGCAATTCCACATTGATTGAATCCCCTCTTTATTCAACTAATACCACCCAACACTACGTGGATACCTTTCTAACAGTTGGCATCGACACCATTTTTTACAACATTGCTGCCGATTCCGCCCATCCTTTGAATCAAAAGCCTCAGATGCGGTTGAGGGTTAAATGCACCAATACAGCTTACAAAATTCTCCTTAAGTCAACTGCAGACTCAGGTGTGGTAAATTATTGGAATGTCACAGAGCTCACCAACGATGTGGGGAATTGGGGTATGCCTTTTTCCTATGCGGGAAGCGGTACCGTTAGTGGAGACGATGACCATGGAATTTCCGAACCCTCGTGCTCTGGAGATGTCATCAGTGTCGCTGCTTACGCGCCGTCCTACCTTACCGCTGGAGGTTCTGTGGTGGGGGGCGGTCTTGCCAATTTCTCAAGCCATGGTCCGCGCTACGACGGTGTTATGAAACCGGACATTGCTGCACCGGGGGTTTCCATTTGCAGTGCAATCTCATCGTTCACCGACGCAGGGTACACAACGATTGCCAGCATCAATTTCAACAACAAGTTGTATGATTTCGCGAAATTCTCCGGCACGTCCATGGCAGGACCAGTTGTCGCGGGAATTTGTGCCCTTGTACTGCAAGCCAATCCATGGCTGACCGCTTACCAAGTAAAAGAAATAATTCAAGAAACAGCACGTCAGGATAACTTCACAGGAGTGATTCCTCCCGAAGGCAGTCCATTATGGGGACAAGGAAAGGTAAATGCCTATGCAGCCGTAAAACAAGCTTTAAACCTGGTTCAAGTTTCCGATCAAACCATGTTCAATGCCTGGACAATTTATCCAAACCCCGTGGTGGAGTCCTTACATTTCACCCTGGTCGATGAATTGCCCTCAAGTTGCACAATCGTCGACGAATGCGGTGAACGGATTGAATTGGGCATTTTGAATGAGTCCGTGAATGTGAAAAATCTGTCAGCAGGAAAATACCTCATTCAACTGGTTATCGGCGGTAAATTGGAGTCAGCATCTTTTGTAAAAATCAATTAATGGCCTTTCGGATAGCAGAAATCGCTTCTGAAGAATTAATCTTGGTGCACCAACTTTCGTATACTATTTGGCCCGTATGCTACGCAAACATCATCTCCGAAAAACAAATAGCGTACATGTTGGAGAAAATCTACTCGCTGCCTGCCCTTAAACGGTCCATGGAAGAAGGTCAGCGCTTTTTAGTAGCCTTTCATGAGTCGGATCCCGTCGGGTACTCAGGTTTTGAAAAAGACCAAAATCAACCCCATCGTTGCAAACTGCAAAAATTATATGTTCTTCCTCATCTTCACGGATTAGGGATGGGGAAAGCCCTATTTCTTCGAACCCAAAGCGTGGCGATAGCAGGCGGTTGCACTTCTCTGTTTTTACAGGTCAATAAGAAAAATCCAGCCGTCGAATTTTATCGAAAATTAGGCATGTCCATAAAGGAAGAAGCAATTGTTGATATTGGAAATGGCTTCGTTATGGACGACTACATCATGCAACTTGATTGGTGAAAATTAGTACCTTCGTACTGTGTTGAAAATTGACATGCATACCCACATTTTGCCAAAGACCATGCCCAATTGGACGGAGAAATTTGGGTATGGAAAGTTCATTCATTTGGAGCCCAATGCCGATGGATCAGCGAACATGATGCAAGGCGGTAATTTCTTTCGCCGCATTGTGGAGAATTGCTGGGATGAAAACCTGCGAATAAAAGAATATGAGAAGTTTGCCACGCAAGTTCAAGTAGTCTGTACCATTCCCGTCATGTTTTCCTATTGGGCAAAACCAAAAGATTGTGCGGAATTGTCGCGCTTTTTGAACGACCACATTGCAGAATTGGTGCAACGCTTTCCTAAAAACTACCTTGGTCTTGGGACATTACCCATGCAAGACCAAGACGAGGCACTGAAAGAGCTGGAGCGCATTAAATCGATCGGTTTGATGGGCATTCAAATCGGCTCGAACATCAACGATCAAAACCTCAATGAAGAAGAGTTCTTCCCAATCTTTGAAGCATGCAGCCGACTTGGATTAGCCGTGATGGTTCACCCTTGGCAGATGATGGGTTTTGATTCCATGAAAAAATATTGGCTCCCATGGCTCGTTGGCATGCCGGCAGAAACATCGAGAGCAGCGTGCTCCTTGATTTTTGGCGGCGTTTTGGAACGTTTGCCCAAGCTACGCGTTTGCTTTTCCCATGCAGGCGGGTCCTTCCTCCCTACCTTAGGGCGCATTGAGCACGGATTCAACTGCCGACCGGACTTAGTCGCGGTGGATAATGACGTTAATCCTCGGAATTATCTCGGAAAATTTTGGGTAGACAGCATTACGCACGATATCGATGCCTTGAAATATATTTTAAAGATGCAGGGATCCAAACGCGTGTGTTTAGGTTCCGATTATCCATTTCCTTTAGGCGATTTAGAGGTTGGGAAATTCATTGAAGAAAGCGATCTTTCAAAAAATCAGATCGAGGATATTTTCTGCAATGCGACCTTGGAATGGTTGGGGCTGGATTCATCCTTTTATCGGTAAACAACATGAAACATCGCGCCTTGGGCATCCTGATATTCAGTCTCCTTTTGATGGGGGTGAGCGCATGTAAAAAAAAGAGCGATGCCAACTTCGATTCTTTTATTGAGGTGATTCCTGGCAGCAAATACCATCAAGAGAATGGTACTTGGTGGGGATATAACCAACAAAAAATCGTTCGATTCCATGATTTTGTGTTTATGGCGGTTGTAGATAATCAAAACTTGGATTTAGGTTATCCCAATGCAAGTAATCCATCAACGGTGTATATCTACCGTAAACATGCTGATGCGAATTGGATTAAAGGCATCGGATTCCCTACTTCAAGACCCGTTAATCTTTTAATGGATTCCGAGGGGTGTCTGCATGTATTTGTCTTTGAACCTACGGAATTAAATCCTGCAGAAAATGGATCATTAGGTAAACTTAAACATTACTGGTTTAAGGATGCATACCTTGGAAACATACAATCCTACCAAAGCGAGACAGTGGTTGATCACCTTCCAGGGCAACCTGAAACCGTCAACATTCGCATAGGTGCCACTATCGCTGAAAATAATGTGATGTACCTTTCTTTCGGCTTGAATCAAGATGTAAAGGTATTCTATAAGCACATTCACGAAAACTCATGGATATCAGAATATGCGGGAACCAACTTGGGCAATTCGTACTATTATCCTTTTATAACAACCAACAACCATAAACCCGTCATCTTAGCCGTTCAGGACGATTACGTTGGGCCCGGACTGCCGGCAATTTATTTCAAAACCAAGTTATTTAGTAGAGAGAATGGGATTTGGTCCAACGAGACACTTCATGACCTGAGTGCACACCCTCTTGCCGCGACAAGAAGCCGACTTGTTGACAATTGTGAACTTTTCACCGATGAACATCAAAAAGTATGGGGGATTTACCAAACGCTTTTGGACCCTGAAGTGAGCTGGAAATCTAAATTTTATCAATTTCATAGAAGCGCATCCAACGAGATTATAACCCAAGAAATCCCTTTAGAGGACGATGCGATTAACCGCATTCGAGCCATAGATATCGGTGGTCAGGTCTTTTATTTCTGTGTCAGTTACGATCATTTTTACGTAAAAAAGGGCATCGATGGACTGCTCCGGGAAATCAATCTACCCAACTTTAAATCGGGCAACTACATCTACCTTTCAAACCCATCCAACGGAAGCAGTCGTCAAGAAAATTTCTTGGATATCCTATTGCTCAATGGCAATGCTGCCGATTATCCAAATGCCACAAATTATTATGTGAGGATTGCCAAATCAGAATTGTTAAACCTTTGATTTTGACGAGCCGTCGTATAATGCGGCCACAATTTGTGCGACTCCGATGGAGTCCTTCAAGTGTTTGGTGAGACCCCAGCGGGGTCAAAGCTATATACCCAACCCCTTTACGTGACCTTTGGTCGACCCCAGCGGGGTCGTAGATTGCGCCCACAAGCCGAACGACTCCGATGAAATCCTTAGGGGTAATTTACGAGATCAACAGAGAAGATCAATCTTGTGTTGAAATGCACCGAAAATGGCGTTTAACAACGGAAACTTTCGATTTTATTTCAGCCAATTCTCGTCCCAACACCGTCACATGCCCCATTTTTCGGAAGGGCTTGGTGTTCGTTTTACCATAGAGATGGACATAAACCCCGGGCATCTTCAAAACCTCCTCTAAGCCCACGTAAACTGCCGGTCCTTCAAATCCTTTTTCGCCTACAACATTTAACATAGCGCCCGGCATAATCAAACCTGTATCACCAAGCGGCAAATTCAATACGGCTCTCAAGTGTTGTTCGAATTGTGAGGTATAAGAACATTCAATCGTATGGTGTCCCGAATTATGGGGTCTTGGTGCCATTTCGTTCACCAATAGTTCGCCTGCTTCGGTGAGGAAAAACTCTACCGCTAGAAGTCCTACCATGTCAAGCTTAGCAATAATTTCCCTTGCGATTCCTTGTGCTTTTGAAGCTATTTCCTGTGAAATGTCCGCTGGTGAAAATTGGAATTCGACCAAATTGGCCTCTGCGTTGAATTCGCATTCGACTGGATCAAAATCGGCAATTTCCGCGTTCGAATTTCGGGCGACAATCACCGATAATTCCTTAACGAAAGGTACCATTGCCTCTAAAATCGAAGGTTCCGTGAATCGCTTATCCCATTCGGAATCACTGCGCATCACTTTTACTCCTTTTCCATCGTAACCTCCCCTTCTTAGTTTTTGTACAAAAGGCATACTGAATCCGCTCGGTATGTCTTGCCCTTCCTCCCACAACGCAAATTCAGCCGTCGGGATTCCGTTATCTTGGTAAAATTGCTTTTGAAGTCCTTTATCTCGAATCAACTCCAATACGCGGGGTTGGGGATAAACCTTTCGTCCTTCCTGCTCTAGTTGCTTGAGAGCGTCCACCGAAACGTTTTCAATTTCCACCGTTATAAGCTCAAAATTGCGTCCAAAATTCAGAACGGTGTTATAATCCGTTATGGTTCCAACAGTAAATCCTTGGGCATATTTCGAACAGGGTGCGTTCGGATCGTGGTCTAAAAAATGCAGCCCTATGTCCAAATTAATCGCTTCCTGCAACAACATTCGCCCCAATTGTCCACCCCCAAGAACTCCGATACGGTAAGGCATTAGAAATTTACATTTGAACAAAGATATACATTCCCTGGAAGACACTCATCTGCCGAACTAGGTCATTTTTATTACTTTTGTATGTATCACGATTATGGAAACCATTAAGTTACACGACAGAACATTTTCACCGTATCTTTCTGCTCAAGAGATTCAAGACGCTGTTGTCCGACTCGCTGAACAAATTAACAACGATTATCGCGGCAAGGATTTGCTATTTTTATCGGTTCTCAATGGCTCCTTTATGTTTACGAGTGATTTGATGAAGCACATTATTCTTCCGTGTGAAATATCGTTTATGAAAGTTAGTTCTTACCAAGGAACCGAGAGCACAGGAAGAGTGGACGAACTCATAGGCCTTAATAGCCAAGTACTCGGCAAACATATCGTCCTCCTGGAGGATGTCGTTGATACAGGCGTAACCATTGATAAGATCATTCGATTGCTTCAAACCAACAATCCCGAATCGGTTGAGGTGTGTTCCATACTCTTCAAAAAAGAGGCACATATCGGACAAAATCGTCCGAAATATTTCGGATTCGAGATTCCCAATAAATTTGTTGTTGGCTATGGATTAGATTACAACCAGCACGGGCGTAATTTACCGTCGATTTATCAACTCAAAACCTAATCTTATGTTGAACCTTGTATTATTTGGTCCTCCGGGGGCAGGAAAAGGAACCCAATCCGAACGCCTCATGCAGAGGTATGGACTCGTGCATTTGTCCACAGGAGATATTTTCCGCCACCATTTGAAACAGGAAACAGAGTTAGGAAAGTTGGCGAAAACCTATATCGATCAAGGCCACTTGGTTCCTGATACAGTAACGGTTAGTATGCTTAAATCCGCCGTCCTTGAACAAAACAGCCCTAACGGATTTATTTTCGACGGGTTTCCACGTACAACTCCTCAAGCCGCTGCCTTGGACCGACTGCTTTTGGAACTGAATACGGATATTACGTTAATGTTGGGCTTAGAGGTCGAGGAAGAAGAATTAAAAATGCGTTTAAAAAACCGCGCAACAGCCAGCGGTAGAAGTGATGACGCAGATCCTCAAATTATTGCTAATAGAATCGCCGTGTATAATAGGGAAACTGCTCCTGTTAAAGATTTCTACGCAGCACAACAAAAATTTGTGGCTATTGATGGTACGGGAAGCTTAGATTCCGTAACCGAACGACTTTTCGCTGCGATTGATTCCCGAACCTAATGGCCTCTGATAATTTCGTTGATTACGTAAAAATCCACACCAAATCAGGTAACGGTGGGGGCGGTTCAACCCACTTTCGACGCGAAAAATACATTCCCAAAGGTGGGCCCGACGGCGGTGACGGCGGGCGTGGCGGTCACGTGATCGTTCGGGGCAACAAACAACTTTGGACCCTGCTCCACCTTAAATACCAAAAACACATTAAGGCAGACCACGGAGTGCACGGATCAGGAGCGCTGAAAACAGGAGCGCAGGGAAAGGACACGTACATTGACGTGCCCTTGGGCACCTTGGCCAAAGACGCTGAAACGGGCGAACTGCTTTTTGAAATAACCGAGGACGGCGAAGAACAAATCATTGAACGTGGAGGACGAGGAGGCTTGGGTAACAACCATTTCAAATCCGCTACCAACCAAACGCCTCGTTACGCCCAACCGGGAGAACCAGGATTGGAGGGATGGAAAATTCTCGAGCTCAAAATTCTCGCAGATGTGGGTTTAGTAGGTTTTCCCAATGCAGGAAAAAGCACCTTGCTATCCGTAGTTTCTGCTGCTAAGCCCGAAATTGGCGATTATCCTTTCACCACGCTTCGACCAAACCTTGGCATCGTTTCGTACCGAGACCATCGCTCGTTTGTCATGGCGGATATTCCGGGAATCATTGAAGGCGCTCACGAGGGCAAAGGATTAGGGCTGCGATTTCTACGTCATATTGAACGCAATTCTGCCTTGCTGTTTATGATTCCTGCGGACAGCGGCGACCTTAAAAAAGAATACAAAATCCTGTTGAAAGAGTTGAAAAAATACAACCCTGAATTGGTAAACAAGAGGCGGATGTTGGCCATCACAAAAAGTGATATGCTCGATGAAATCATGATGAAACAAATGACGAAAGACCTACCCAAAGATTTACCCTGTTGTTTCATCTCCTCCATAACTCAGGTTGGGATTACCGAACTCAAAGACCACATCTGGAAGCTACTCAACGAATGATAGAGACCCTAAAATACATCGATGAAGCGTTGTTGGTTTTAATCAACAGCTGGAACACGCCTTTTCTTGATGAAATATTTTGGAATGTAAGCAAATCTTGGATTTCAATCCCCTTTTACCTGCTAGCCGTGATATTGCTTTACCGAAATTTTCAGTTAAAAAAAACTTTTATTTTGTGTGGTTTAATTGCATTAACTGTTGCATTTACCGATATCATTTCTACCCAAGTCTTTAAGCAAAAGATCAAACGCTATCGACCTTCCCACCATCTCGTTATTGGCCCTAAACTTCATGTTTACGAGGAATCCCCCGGGGTGTTTTATCGCGGAGGACAATACGGATTCTTTTCCTCGCATGCTGCGAACTATGCAGGTTTTTATTTTTTCATTTGGCCCTTGCTTTATCGGAAGGAAAATCGCTGGTTATGGGTCCTAGGGGCTTGGGGAATCTTGGTGTGTTACAGCCGGATGTATTTAGGAGTGCATTACCCCAGCGATATTGTTGCGGGTTTAATTTTTGGAGGTTTGCTTGGATGGAGCGCACAACAATTGGTTAAAAAAGTACTTAAGCTATGAATTGGATATTAGTATTTATTGGCGGTGGAATGGGCAGCATGCTCCGCTACTTCATTGCTCAACAGCTGGTGCAATCAAAGCACTTTCCTTGGGCAACCTTGGTGAGCAACGTCCTTGCTACGGCCCTCCTTGCTTTGTTGGTTATGTATTTAAAATCCGGAGACAAACCTGCGTGGTTGTTACCATTGGTTGGGGTTGGATTTTGCGGAGGTTTTAGCACCTTCAGCGCCTTTTCGGCCGAGAATGTTCAATTATTTGAGCAAGGACAATGGGTCTTGCTGGCGCTTAATATCATACTTTCCGTAGGCGCAGGGTTTGGGGTGTTTTTGATGGTGGGGAGGTTGAGTAACTGATCTGTCCCTAAGCCACCAACCCGTTTTCAAAACGCCATAAATCAATCACATGGTTTTCCAAGTCATCACAGCTTCGATTTCGAAGGCCTTTCTTCTGAACGATGCGCTTTCTGTTCACTTCAATTGTGACCATGCGCACTTCATCCAACGCTTCAGATTCGAGGTTCTCTACCAATTCACGCAAGGAGAAAATATACGAACCAAACTTCAAGCAATTTCGCGTGTAGGTCCCTACACAATGCTTTAATTCCGTTCCTTCCTCTATTAACTCCATGTTCGTTTTAAGCTGTTTGAGCAGGTAGTTTTTCCCTTTCACCTCAACCTTAAAAGGCGCTATGCCAAAACTCGGAAGTTTTATCAATCCTCGGTATCCGTAATTTCGCACCAACATGAGGTTGTTGTGCCAAGTATGAGCTTCTCGGCGAAGGTTGATCAATTTCTTTTGTGAAAAATCGATGTTTCGATTCAATTGAAACACTTGATAATTGATGTAATCGTAAAGCTCGTCAAGGTCTGGGGTATCGGCTGTTAATCCATTTCTTACCAAGGATATGGTGGTCTTTATCCAGAACGCGCTTCGGCTCATATCCCGCATTCTACGCACCAAAGCATTGACAAACGTTGGATTATGTATTTCCCGCTCTAAGGCAAATTTTACTAAACCTTCCGAAACCGAAAACGTGATGGATTCACCCCAAGCAGGATACGCCTGAAAATTGAACTCATGGGCTTGCACCTTGGTTAGGTTAAATGGAAGATCTTTGGCATAGATCAAATTTTTGCCTTCAAGTAAGCCTACCAACCACTCTTTTTCTCGTGGATTCAAGGAATTCGAGCAAAAATTGTGGGCAAAATAAAACGATATTTTATAAGCCTTAAAAAGCGATTCAATCATAAAACGCTGATAATCCAACCTTCGACTAGGCTCCATGGGTTTATTGCCCAACAGCTCCCCGAATTCTTCTTCCATTTTTGCGTATTCGACTTTCTCAAAAACTTGTGCATTGATTTCGTAAATAAAAAACAATCGCCCCAAGGTATCCATGCTCAACCATTTGATTTTATCAATGGGGATTCTGTCGAACAAGAAAGCAAAGAAAGTACAGAAGTTTTCCTTGAACAGCACAGAACTTTGGGGTTCAGGCAATAAATTCATCAACAATATTTCGTACAACTCGGAGGGTGCATCGTGACGATCCAAGACCTCAAAACACCGCAATAAAGGGTCCGTGTTCACGGAAAACGGCAACCGATGGTTATGGAGTCCGTGCCCAATGCCGTACTTCTGAATGCAAAAATGAACGGCCTCATTCGAATGATCTAATACATAGCGAAAAAAAACGTCCAATTGACGGACGGGAAATCGATGCAGCAGATGTTTCGCGATATCAGCCAACAACTTCAATTGAGGGCGTTTCGTCTTTATATTCGCTGTAGAGGTCAATACAAGGTTTGATAAACACTTTTCCCAAAATTCAGCATCACGCGCGTATTTCTTACCCTTGAACTGTTTGGCGAGAAACATCAAGCAATCCATTATTGCTTTATTATGAGTGAATTTTATGTACAACCTCACCGAGGTTTCCGATTTCAATAGAGGAATATCGGTTTTCGAATACAGGCTATCCAAGGCCTCAAAAAAATCTTTTTCGTGTAACCTCGATTCCCTAATCACCGCAGCCCTCAGGCCGTTGCGGTAATTGAGCATCCGCTCCTCCTCTGGTCCTAGTTTACGCTGAATGTTTACACCACCCGCTAGCAACTCCCTGTTCAGGGAAATAAAAAGATTTTTCGAACTCATTTTTAGGATTTAGGCCATACCTTACGTAAAACTTATGCAATCCTAACAGTTCGGTAAAAAAAAATAAAGTAATTAGTCCAATTTCCATTTTAACCCGCGGTTTCGCGTGTAAGGAATAGGGCCTTTGGCAAGCGCGTCTTCCAGAGCCTCTAGCTGCTCGAGCATCCCTTTAACACTTACTTCAAGCGTAGGATAAATTGCTTCTATGATCGAAAGATTAGCCTCTTGCGTTTTGGTAGCTCCTGTGGTATTGTCGTAAAGCATGTATTCCACCATACCCAATCGTCCGGTCAAGCTGGGCGCAGATTCAAATTCATGTTTAGCCAATAGAGGATCTCCATACATCACCATCTTCACCGAATCCATTCCCTTTTTCAGGGTCCGCAGTGTTTTCAAATATTCCAAAGAGGTGCCGGGATAATTCAACAACAAGGACTCCAACAACCCTACTTGTGACTCAAGCTCCCCAAGAATCTCTCCAACGCCATGCACTTTGCGGTTTATTGCGGATACCCTTTTGCGAAATGCATCCAAGGCCGAAGGATCTTTAGCCACCAAGGTTTGATTGTTCAATCCCTTCACCTCAAAAGCATGTCCTTTAACCAAGGTATCAATGCCCTGATCGCTCACCGAAACGATGTAGAGCAAAAAGGTACCTGGCGCAACTAAAAATCCATTTTCTCCTCCTGCAACGTTATTCACTGGATTCGATCTAAGGTTCCAAACCGTGCGAACTAGCCCTTTAGATGGTGAAGAGGTAAACCTTTTTACTTCCTTTCCTGAGGCGTCTAAAATGGCCCAAATTAAACGGGATGCGTTTTCTTGTTGTTCCTGTCGCAATTCCGTTAATGAAGGATAGTCCACGTTTTTTTTGTCTTTCTCCAAGGCCTTTTCCTTTTCCCTTCGTTGATCGATTTTCTTTTGAAAGCCCTCCTTCAAGTGCAGGGTAAATACAGCACCATAGGATGGATTTTCGGCCGACCAAAGATTGTGCCCTTGAAACCCTGTTCCTTCGAGCCCTAGAGGGTCAGCAGGCACATAGAGCAAAGCCGGTTGCGTAGGAAAAATGTAAGCTTTTTGTTCCAAGTTTTTTACGTTGAAATCACGCAAGGGACGATAATCATCCATCACGTAAAATCCGCGACCAAAAGTCGCTGCCACCAGGTCGCATTCGCGCTCTTGAATGTCTAAATCGTATACGGCTATCGTGGGTAAACCACCTAATTTCGTCCAATGCTTCCCTTCATCGTTGGTAAAATAGGCACCAAACTCCGTACCGACAAAAAGTAAATTCGGATCGACAAAGTCTTGTTTTATGCAATACACGGTTCCTCTCTCTGGCAAGTTGCCGTGAATTGCTGTCCATGTTGTTCCACAATCAGAAGATTTACACAAGTACGGTTTAAAATCTCCCTTTCGTTGATTATTAAAAGTAGCATAAACCACTTGCTCATTAAATCTTGAGGCAGTTAACATGTTTACGCGAGTTTGATCAGGAACTCCGGGAAACGTTGTTACCTTTTTCCAGTCTTTCCCACCGTTCTGGGATATTTGTACTAAACCATCATCTGTGCCGACAAACAGCAGTCCTTTCTGGATAGGAGATTCATCCAAGGCAACAATATTTCCGTATACGGTAGTTGAAGCATTCTTCATCACCGCATCGATGCTCCACACTTGGCCCATAACGGGCAATTTATTGCGGTCAATTTGCCGGGTCAAATCGGGCGAAATTTCTGTCCAGTCATCGCCCCGATTGGAGGATTTAAATACTTTATTCGCGGCAAAATATAAGGTAGAGGCATCGTGTTTCGAAACGAGCAAGGGAGCATCCCAATTCCATCGGTACCCTGGTTGATCTTTGCCAGGCATAGGTTGTATGGGCACCTTTTCTCCGCTTTGTTTGTCGTAACGAACCAACCAACCGTACTGCGCCTGAGCGTAGGTGATGTTGGGATTACTCCAATCGGTTGCTGATTCAAACCCGTCACCGCCGTTCGTAATAAACCAATCAGTATTAAGGATCCCTGAAACATTGGTTGTCCCAGAAGGGCCACCCATCGAGTTGTTGTCTTGCGTTCCCCCATAAATGTTGTAAAAAGGCTCATCGTTGTCCGTAGCTACCTTGTAAAACTGGGTAATGGGAAGGTTTTCGAAAAACCGCCATTCCTCCGCATGGCTATACGTTTCGTAAACACCTCCGTCGCAACCAACAACCCAATGATCGGTATTCGAAGGATCTATCCAAATCACATGATTGTCTACATGCTTGTGCGATTCGCCGGTCCGCTTGAAAGTGATACCAGCATCTTCGGAGTGATGCATGTAGGTATCCATGGCGAACACTTTACGTTTGTTCAGGGGGTCGCAAAAAATTTCCTGGTAGTAATTCCCGCTGGTGGAAAACCCGCCTTGTTTGCTCCATGTTTCGCCGTAGTTGGTGCTTAAATATACTCCTCCTTTATCATACCTTGCCTCAACGATGGCGTACACCCAACTGGGATCTGATGGAGCTACCGCCAGACCAATCCTTCCCATGTCGGATTTGGGCAAACCGTTCGCAATTTCCCGCCAAGTTTCTCCCCCGTCCGTGGATTTATATACGGTTGATTCGGGTCCTCCCCCAATGTAGGTCCATTCATGCCGGCGACGCTGGTGAGCAGAAGCATAAAGCACGTCAGGATTGCTCGGATCAATTTGCACTTCAGCGATTCCGGTTTCTTCGGAGACAAACAAGGTTCTTTTCCAAGTCTGACCTCCATCAGCAGACTTGTAAACCCCTCGCTCTCCTCCGCTACTCCAAAGCGGACCATAAGCAGCTACCCAAAGGATGTTTTCATTGCTGGGGTGAATCACAATGCTCCCAATATGCTCGGATGTTTTCAAACCCATGTTTGTATAGGACTTTCCACCATCCACCGATTTATAAACACCATCTCCGTAACTAACCGATCGCTGGTTGTTGTTTTCGCCTGTACCAACCCACACGACGTTTGGATTGGAAGATGCCATCTCAACACAACCAATGGAGTAGCTTCCATAACAGTCGAAAACCGGATTGAACGTAATACCATGATTGGTCGTCAACCAAACACCCCCGCTCGCTGCAGCGACTAACCACCGGTCTTTATTCGATGGGTGGATGGCAATGTCAGCAACCCTTCCGGAGGTTAAGGCTGGTCCAACCATCCTAAAATTGAGCGCTGCAACCGTGCTTTCATCGTACGGTAGTTTTTGAGGTTCCTTCGATACTCCTTTTTTCTGTCCCAAAACTAATGAGGACGCCATCAAGGCTAACAGCAAAACATTTTTCATCATTTTTTGGCAAAAAAGCCCGTGAAAGGACTTTGGTGATTTGGTAACTCTACACTTTCATACCCCGAACGAAGCGGTCTTTTCGTTTGACCTTCTCCAATTTCTTACGAGCTACCCGAAGGTAGGCGGATCTTGGGCTTCCGCGCAACACGTCAATCTTATAAGTTACACCTCCATAAGAAATTTTGGGGCCGCCAGCTTGATTCCAATCTACGTTGAAATAATAACGACGGGATGCTTCATTTTTAGCTACAAACGTCAATACTTTTCCATCGCCATTTTCAAAACGAACACGCATTTCCCCTTTATTGCTGTACGAGTCGAAAATACACGGAGTTCCGGCTTGAATGATAACAGATTCTTTGCGCGTGCTGGAATTATTTACTAGTGTACCGTTGCTCGTTGTCGCGGAATTTTCATTGCGAACCTCCTCATCCATTACGATCGTATGGGAAATGAAAAATTGGACCTTACCCAATTTTTCCTCAGTATCTAAGTTAAATTCATCGCGAATCTGATTCGTATAAGGAACCTGCATTGCACAGGATGCCAATAAAAAAAACAGGGGCAAAAGAAAAAAATAGTTCTTCATAAAGTAAAATATGGAAGTAAAGTTAATAAATATCCATCATATTCTCGGAGGGAATTAAAAAATGGAACATCTTTGTAAAAATGAAATTACCCTGGTTTATCGTTGTTTTGTTGACGGCAATTGCCTGCCGTCAAAATAACCAAGATGCAACGGTTGATTACGATACAATTCGCCCCAAAACCAAAAAATCTGAAAATCTGAAAAAACCTGAACAGGACTCCTCGAGCATAGAACTCACCGCCTTCAACAAGGATAGTGTTGACTTAAAAATTCTTGAAGCAACAACCTACGACACTTCCTATTTTCTTAACCGGTTTACCACTCCAGAAAATCGGCAACTTTTAAAACTCTCCTCATCGAAAAGCGAACTGACTTTTGGGATGTGGAAATTTGACGATAGCCTGTTACGTAAAAACGCCCTATTTAATTGGTTAGACCATTTTGGTACGAACAAAACGGCCATTAAATGGCTAAAACCGACGGTGTTGGGAAAAAACCATCAACTCGTCATCATCAACGACCATTCCATGATTGCTTTGAGCTGCGGAACGAAAATGAACCCCAGAGCTTGGATGAATTACCAACGGTTTAACTTTCCGGGCGATAGCCTCCGCTTTGTGCTAACCGCCTCACCTCAAGCAAAATGTAAATGGTTTAAAGTCAATTCATCAAATCAGCTCATCAAATGTCATCCTTAAAACTTATCAATCGTTCGTACGTTAGAGTTATCCCCAAAAATGCATTTTGGCAAGGAATTGACCCGAATGGCAAGGATCGGGAATTTCATCAATTTCATGAGCCCACCCTCTACCTGTTAGAGGAAGAACTCTGGGATGAGCGCTTTTTTTTAGAAAAAAACTATTTAAAAATTGCTCATTTCGAATTTCAACAGCATTTAGAAATTGCTGAAATACCCCAACATTTACCGAAAACAGTGGAGGATTTCAACGAATTGTTCGAAATGGGTTTTGGCAGCACCGTTGTTGATTTATTGCTCAAACCCGGTTTAGGATATTTATAAACGCTTTATCAGATTGATGTTTAAATATTGAGGGTCGTGGGTAACTTCCTCCCCCACCCATTCTGGCAATTCCAGAAGTTGGTGTTCATGTTCCAATTCCACCTCCGCCATGTACAAGCCATCTAACTCATTTTGAAACACGTCAATTTCCCAAACGACATTTTGATGTTGGAGGGTGTATCGAAGTTTAGTAAGAACCTGTGAGCAGAACCCCAGTAACTCTTGGCCCTCAGCCAGGGGAATTTCATATTCAAACTCCTCCCGGTTGAGCACGTTAGTGCCTATTTTTAAAGTTAAAAACGCCTTTTCATTTTTTATACGAATTCGCAATGACCGATCATTGGACGCTATTAAATAGGCTTGCTGTATGAAAACTTTTTGAGCATTGACGCCGTTGAGAAAATTTAAGTTTTTGACCAAAAATTTACGTTCAATCTCCTTCATGTTACCTATTCTGAAAAATAATCCATAAATTTAAGCGTTAAAAGCAACAATTGACTTTTAAACATCGTCTTAACCACATATTTGATAGAACTCTTATGAAAATAATCCATTCTTTGTTCCTAATCATTTTTCTTTCGGTAAACGGATTTGCTCAAAAAATGATTGCAACCCCGATCGGTCAACCGCAAATTGTTTACAGCGAAAATGGCATAATCGTTAGCTCTCAATTGACCGAATGCCAGAATCTGGACCGAGACGAAAAAATGACCTACAACATTTTGACATTAACCAACAACAACAACGTACCTGCAACCCTTAAGATGCGTCAAGACTCGTATTACAACGACAAATGCTACACCTGTGAAAACGATGAGTATACGTTTACCTTTAACCTAGGCGCCAGCGAGTCGAAACAAGGAAGTTGTTATGGAGATACCAATCCAGCCTTGTCCGTTTTCCACTCGATGAAAGACGGATATTACAAAGAAGTGTTGACAGACCTAAAAATGAACATTGTTCGTTTGAATTAACCCAACCCCATTGTTAACAACGCGCTTTCCTATTGGAAGGCGTTTTTTTTGTTCAAAAATTGACCACCCCATTTCGGTCAACATTTTCCGTAAATTTGAGCATGCTTAAGCTAAAATCTGCCACTCCGCGTTGGATTATCGTTTTAATTGATCTGTTGATGAGCATTTTCGCGCTGGGATTAGCTTATTTTATTCGTTTCGACATGAATACCAATTTAAAAGCGATGCAAAACGAATGGCTCGATAATTGGAAAGAATTTACAGCATATATCTCCATAAAACTAACGGTATTTTACTTTTTTAAAATACACCGTGGCTTAGTTAGATTTACGGCCACTGAAGACTTAAAACGGCTGTTTTCGGCCTCCATGACTTGCACGTTTATATTTATTATAATAAGCGCTGTTCGCGCAGGGTTTTTTCAAACTACCTATCTTTTCCCAAGTTCCATTCTTCTGATGGAGTTTATTATCAGTTTGATGCTTTTAACGGGTAGCCGATTTACCTTGAAACTTTGGTACCTTGAGTCTATCAAAAACCCTGAGCCTGCCCAAAAGATTTTAATTTATGGCGCAGGTTCCATGGGACTTATCGCAAAAAAAACCATTGAAAACGATCAACGGAATCCCCAGAAGATTTTCGGATTTCTGGATGATAACCCCAAGCTTTCTGGAAACCGGATTGACGGTCTAACCGTTTATTCCTCCACTGAGATTCAACGGCTGACGAGAGAACACAATCTTTCGGCAGTGATCATTGCCATCCGTAATCCATCCAACACTCGTTTAAATACAATGGTTGATTTTTGTTTGGCCCATTCGATAAAAATTCAGCGGGTTCAGGACCCTGTAACATGGGTAAACGGCACATTAACCATGAAGAAAATTCGAAAAATCAACATTGATGAACTCCTCGGTCGCGAAGAAATACAATTAAACCAAGTTGCGCTGCATCGGTCGCTAATCGAAAAAACTGTTTTGATCACTGGGGCGGCAGGGTCTATTGGAAGTGGCATTACGCTGGAAATCTTAAAACACTTTGAAGGGAAACTAATTTTAGTAGATCAAGCCGAATCGCCTTTGTATAACCTGCAGCAAGAACTTGTTAGTTTGGGAATCAAAAACCCTGTAAAGTTCTTAATCGGGGACATCAAGGATAAGGATTTTTTAAAGGAATTGTTTGCTGCCGAAAGCCCAAATGTGCTTTTTCATGCAGCTGCCTACAAACACGTGCCGTTAATGGAAGAAAATCCCCAACAAGCCATAGCCACCAATGTGGAAGGCACAAAAAATTTAGTGGATCTTGCATTGACCTATGGAGTTGAGAAATTTGTTTTCATTTCTACCGATAAAGCGGTAAATCCCACCAATATTATGGGCGCAAGTAAGCGAATTGCCGAAATGTATGTTCAAACCAAGGGAACTAACAGCACCACATCCTTCATTACTACCCGGTTTGGAAATGTGTTAGGATCCAATGGATCGGTGATTCCTCTTTTCCAAAAACAAATTGACGCAGGAGGCCCTGTGACGGTAACTGATCCACACGTAACTCGTTATTTTATGACCATCCCTGAGGCGTGTCAGTTGGTTCTGGAGGCTTTTGTAATGGGGGCGGGCGGTGAGATTTTTATTTTTGACATGGGCAATTCGGTGAAAATTCTTGATTTGGCAGAGAAAATGATTCGACTGCACGGGTTGGAGCCCAATCAGGACATTTCCATTAAGATGACGGGACTTCGACCTGGCGAAAAGCTTTACGAGGAACTGTTAGCTGACGAAGAAACTTCGCTAAGTACCCACCATCCCAAAATTTTGATTGCTAAAACGCGTGAAAATGATTTGGCATTCATGAAAGATTTGGAGGCATTGCTCGATTCCCGTCAATCCCTTTCCCAAAAAGTTGCCATTATGAAAAGATTGGTTCCTGAGTTCGTAAGTACCAATTCCTACATCAAAAACCTCAACCATGATTAGTCCTCACCCGGTAGATATTCGATTCAGCGATATTGACGCTTTTGGGCATGTCCACAATGCTGCCTACTTCCAGTATTTTGAATCCGCTCGGCTTTATTATTTTTCACAACTGCTCGGAGACGATTGGGACTGGAACCGAACAGGGATCATGTTGGTTGAAAATTATGCTCAGTATTTAAAACCTCTTCTCCTGAATGATCGAGCAAAAATTTCCCTCCATGTAACCAAAATAGGCAACAAAAGTTTTTCCCTCGAATACCAGCTTTCTGTGAACGATAAAATCCACTGTATGGGAAAAAGTAAACTAGTTTGTTTTGATCACTTGCGCAAAGCGAGCATAACGTTACCTGAAAAATTCAAACGGACATTAGAAGATTTGAAATGAACCGTTTTTTTCTCGTTTCCTCACTCATAAGTCTGCTGGTAATTTCACCAATCGCTCAAGAAAAAAGCCCTTGTGGCAACGTTCGCAAAAAAGCGGAACCGCGGGCTTACCTTAATTGTTCCGATAAAATCCTGTACGATAAAGAAATCAACACTTATGTGCTCGAAAAAGACGGTTTCACGCCCTTCAACGGGACCTGTCAAACCTACAACCGAAATGGCTATGTTTTGGAAGAATTAACCTGCATCGATGGCAAACGCAACGGCATTGACAATTCGTACTTCGGTTCGGGATGCCTCCAATCCACTCAAAGCTACATTCTCGGGATACAAAATGGGCCACAAAAAGTATTTTATGATTCTACAGGTCAGTTGCGGGCAGAGGAAAATTACCTTAATGGAAAATTACACGGTCGAGTTTGCAATTTTTCGCGTTATGGCGACACCTTACGCTACTTGAATTATCATGAAGCTGTACCGGATGGTGAGCAGCGAGAATATTATCCCAATGGAAAACTTGCGAAGGTGTCCCATTATGTAAAGGGCTTAATAGACGGAATGCATATTACGTATTCTACCGAAGGAAAGGTCGAATCCATATTGTCGTATAAAAAAGGAAAGAACAACGGCAAATGGGTATATTTCGCAGACAACGGTAAAGAGATTGGCATACAAAATTGGTTGATGGGGCAAAAAAACGGCGAGTTTAAAAGCCTTTCTGACAACGGTATTATCCTTGTGCAAGGAAGTTTTGACAAAGGTATCGCAATTGGCGAACACCTCGTAAACAACGAAAAAGGAAAACTGATTCACCAAACGATCTACGATAAGAAAGGGGTGAGACAATACGAGATGGAAATCGATGAGTTCGGGGATAAAAAAGTACTTTTTGACATCAACAAGACCAAAACGGAAACAGCCTTGGAAAACGAGGATGACAATCCTGAAAACATCGGAAAAAAAGAAGAAAAAAAACGGCAGAAGAAACGCAAAAAGGAACGCCGGAAAAAAGAAAAAGAATGAGCCATGAAAGAATGAGCGATCCACTGCACCAAGAGGCAATAGCCTCCATCTTTTATCGTTGGATTCAATTAATGCACCCAGATAGGATGAAATTTAACCCGAAATTCATAGCAAGCGACAAAGAAAAAGTAGTATTCGGAATGACTAAACACATGGGGAGATTTGTGGTTTCCATTACAACAATGCACCATGATTTAGCCCAGAATCAGCCAAAAAAGTTAAACCGAAGTTAAGGTCTTAACCTTGAATCATTCCAAGAAGCATGGAAAAACCTAAAAGGAATAGGCCAATGGCCACATAGGTTTGCACCCATTTCAAGGTGACTTTTTTTAAGGCATAGGATCCGATTAAAACGGCAACAAGAGCCGCCAAGCATGTGATAGCAAGCAAGCCCCAATCCAGCGAAGTCCCGTCCATTGCTAAAGCGTAAATGGATAAACGGCCCAAATCGGTGAACCAAGCAATCATGGCCGAGGTAGCCACCCAGCCTGAAACTTCCTTCATCCGATTCGCCAAAAAAGCACTCCGAAGCGCACCCTGATGACCGCTCAAACCTCCAAAAAAGCCGGAAAACAATCCGCCTAACCATAAAGGAACCGTTAAAGTGGCCTGCTTAAACTTCCATTCCATGTACGCGAAAACCAGCAGCAGTATTCCAATTACACAAGAAGTTAATTTAACCGGATGTAGAAAATCGAACGTTTGAGAAAAATCATAAACTTCTGCGTTCATCGAACTCATCGCATTCAAAACCCATGAACCGAAAAGGGCAGCAACAAAAGCGCTAATACCAAAAACTCCGACAATTTTCCAGTCCACGTTGCGGTTAAGAAGCACCTTGAAAGAACTGTTGGCAAAATGAACCAAAGCAGTAAACGCAATAGCCAATTCCGGAGGAAAATAAAAAAGCATTGCCGCCATCAATAGCGTTCCGAGCCCAAATCCCGAAAAAAAGGTGAGCAAAGATGCCAAAAAAGCCACCAAAGGAATCAACCAATCCATTACTTTTACACTCTAAACAAAACTAATGAAAAACGCAGACTTTCGCAGCGACACCGTTACCCTACCTACCCCATCGATGTTAAAAGCCATGATGGATGCTCCCTTGGGAGACGATGTTTTTCAAGAAGATCCGACCGTAAATGCTTTGGAGGCTTATGCAGCGGACCTTTTTGGAAAAGAGTCAGCTCTTTTTTGTGCCTCTGGAACCCAAACGAATCAAATTGCGATAATGGCACACACGAGCCCCGGTGGAGAAGTGATTTGCCATGCTGAAAGCCACATCTATAAATACGAAGGAGGCGGAATAGCCCGAAACAGCCAATGCTCTATGAAATTGGTTCAAGGAAATCTCGGAAGAATTCTACCCAACCAATTGGAGTCGTGCTTAAACAATCCGAAAGATGTTCATCTGCCGCTGACCCAACTCGTCTCGGTAGAAGACACCGCTAACCGAGGAGGTGGGGCCGTTTACAAAATAGAAGACCTCCGTGATATTCAGAAATTTTGTGCAACCAAAGGGCTACCCCTCCACCTCGATGGTGCTCGAATTTTCAATGCTTTGGCGGTAAATGGCATGAATACCAAGACCTACGGACAAATGTTTGATTCCATTTCGCTTTGTCTTTCCAAGGGCCTTGGCGCCCCGGTAGGATCTCTCCTTCTCGGAACCGAATCTTTTATAGAAAAGGCAAGAAGATTTCGAAAAGTCCTTGGCGGAGGTATGCGTCAGGCAGGAATATTAGCGGCAGCAGGCATTTACGCATTGGAAAATAATATAAGTCGCCTGCACGAAGACCACAGGAGGGCGAAACTGCTCGGTGAAACCCTTGTAATGCAATCCTGGGTGCAGGAAATCTTTCCGGTAGAGACGAATATCGTGGTTGCCGTTCTCCATAAGGAAGATCAAAGGGACCTAGTTCAACAACAGTTGATGGACCTCGGAATTGCTTGCATTGCTTTTGGCCCGGGAATGCTCCGTTTCGTTACACACCTTAACATCGATGATGAAGCGCTTGAAAAGGCAATTCTTGCCATCAAAAGTATTGGTAAACTGTAACCTTTTATGAATTTTCGCCTTAAAGGGATGATAAGCTTGTCGCCTATGCCAAAATGCTTCACACTTCTGTTACTGGCACTATGCACCCAATTTCTTGCTCAAAAAGATCCGTGCACAACCTCGGAAAAAAAGGCCATCAAAGCATTCCGGCAATTAAAGCTTGAAACGGATATCAATAAGGCTCTGACCTTATTTAAATCCTTGTATCAAACCTACGAAAACAATGCAGAATTGCCGTTCCTAATCGCAGAAAAAAGTTATATCCATTATCAAAAATTAAAACGAGATCCTAAAAAAGCAGTTGAAACACAGCAGTTCGAAACGCAAGCTTATCTGTTTTTTTCTTCTTCCTACGCGAAATGTAAGACCTTCCACGCGGACAACCTCTATTTCATTGCCTCCATCTTGGTGGGCAGGGGCGATATCGAACAAGCGATACCCTACCTCAGGGATTTCCTTACCTTTCCTGAGGACGATTTAATGCGCATTGCAAACGACCACTCAGAAAAAAAAGCAACCGTTAAAACATTCGTTGATGAATACGATAAAGTTCAAAAATTTAAAGATAATCCAGTGCCTTTCGAGCCGAGACTTGTGGAAAATGTTAGCTCTAACCTCGACGAATATTTTCCGATGATTTCTCCCGATAACGATTTATTATTTTTTACGCGGAAAGTCAATCGAAAAAATTTAGGCGATATGTCGGATAACATTGTTGAAGAATTCACCGTTGCAGAGCACCCGGATGTCAATTCCTCTCTCTTTTCTTACGGAAATCCCCTTCCCGCGCCATTCAACGACGGTACTTTTTTCAATTACGGTACTGCAACATTATCCACCGACAACAAAGAAATGATTATCTCAGCCTGTAAAAAGGAGGATATCTATAACCAGAAATACCTAAACTGCGACTTATACTCCACATCCTTCAAACGAACCGGAAAAGGAGGAAACGACTACCAGTGGTCTCCTTTGGTTAACCTGGGCCCTGATATCAACACGAAGGACGGGTGGGAAGCACAACCCTCACTATCCGCCGACGGAAAAACCCTTTTTTACACAACGAACCGAAAAGGATCGCGGGATAATGATATTTATTTCACCCTCAGGTTAGACGATGGAACTTGGACCCCGGGAAAACCCTTTAACGAAGTAAATACCTCTGGAAAGGACAAAAGTCCATTCTTTCACCAAGACGGACAAACCCTCTATTTTGTATCGGAATGCAACGAATCTCGGCCCGGCCTCGGTGGACTGGATATTTTTTACATTCGTAAGACCGCAACAGGATGGACAACACCGGAAAATATTGGATTCCCCATCAATACCGAAGGAGATGAGCTAGGGCTCTTTGTTTCCACTCAAGGAAAAATTGCTTATTACTCCAGCTATCAAAACGGAAATTGGAATATTTACGCCTTTGATCTTTACGATCAGGCCCGTCCCAAAGAAATTGTCATTATCAAAGGAGAATTGAAAAATGAAAAAAACGAGGCAGTGAAAGATGGTAAAATTGAAATTGCCTACGGAGTCGCAGGTAAAAAAATCACCATAGACGTGAGCCCGGACGATGGAAATTATGCGGCTGCCGTTGAGGTTGTAAAAGACGAACCCATTACTGTAACCCTTAAAAAGGAGGGCAGTGCGTTTTCATCGAAAGTCCTAACCTCTGAGGAATTGAACACCAATAACGTGAAGGTAGACGTTGCAGTCCAAACGTTAAAACCCGGAAAAAGCTATAACATAGAGGACTTACTCTTTGGCATAGATTCTTACGAACTTCCATCAAGTTCGCAATTAATACTTACGCGATTTGCAGATTATTTGAAGGAAAATCCTACGTTAAACATCGCAATCCATGGACATACTGACGATGTAGGGGATGATTCAAAAAACTTGATTTTATCTGAGAACAGAGCAAAAACAGCCATTAATTACCTTATCGACCAAGGGATTGATGCGAACCGACTAAGTGCCAAAGGCTTCGGAGAAAGCAAACCAAAAGTTCCGAATACGAACGCATTGAATCGATCGAAAAACCGAAGAACGGAATTTCTGTTGATTAGTGAGTGACGGCTTAAGCCTCCTTTTTGAAATTTTTGCGCTCCCTGATACGCGCGGATTTACCCGTGCGCTCACGGAAATAGAAGATGCGTGCACGACGTACAGCACCTCGTTTGACCACGGAGATGGATTCAATAAAAGGGCTGTTTAACGGAAAAATCCGTTCAACACCAATGTTTCCCGACATTTTGCGAACCGTAAACGTTTCTGTTGCTCCAGCTCCCCGTCGTTGTAACACAACCCCCTGAAACTGCTGGACGCGCTCTTTGTTACCTTCTTTGATTTTGTAACTTACGGAGACCGTATCTCCTGCACCAAAACTTGGAAGGTCGTTTCCTGCGAGAAGTTCTTTCTGAATTTGGCTAATTGCATCCATGGTACTCCGATTTAATCACTTTAAGGGGTGCAATATTACAATTTTTTTTTCAAAAGAAGATGAAAAACGTCAATTAATTGCGTACATGAGCAACAAGAGCAAAAAAACCACTCCGAAAATGATCAAAAGAGATTGATTCGTCACCTCCATTTTGGCAGGTTTCTCGACGGGCGCTTTCTTTTTTTGTTGGGAATGAGGCTGTGTATCGATATCAATAGGCTCGAGCTTATTCGGAGTAGGCGCGCTGTTATGCGTTTTCTTAACTCGATATTTTTCCCAATTGAATCGAAACTTTCCCCCTAAAACCACTTCATCTCCCGAGTTCAACAGAACAAAACCTTTCAATGGCACTCCATTCACCGCTGTACCATGGGATGAACCCAAATCCGTAATAAATACGTTACCTTCAGCATCGGCAAACAATTCCAAATGAACCTCAGCAATTGCAGCATCTTTGATAACAACTTGATTCGAGGCTTTACTGCCTACCTTTATATGAACGCGTGCTGACATCAACTATATATCTTATCAAATTTACGTAAAATTGCTGGAATCTCAGAACCTAGGATGTTGAACAACCCGAATGATTTACTACATTTGTTCTTATGGCAAAAACCATCGCGATAGCGAATCAAAAAGGCGGTGTAGGCAAGACAACAACCGCGATCAATTTGGGAGGCAGTTTAGGTGCATTGGAGTATAAAACGCTCATCATTGATGCAGATCCTCAGGCAAATTCCACTTCCGGCCTTGGCTTTGAACCTACCAACGTAGATAATATCTACGAATGTTTGGTCAATCAAGCAGACCCCTTCGACTTACTTCTTGAAACCGCTTCTCCCCATCTGTACCTCTTGCCATCTCACATCGATCTTGTCGGGGCTGAGCTCGAGATGATCGATATGCCCGAACGCGAATACCTGCTAAAAAAAGCGATTGCAAAAATCACGGACCAATTCGACGTAATTCTCATCGATTGTTCGCCTTCACTCGGTTTGATAACGGTCAATGCTCTTGCTGCAGCAGATTCGGTATTGATTCCCGTACAATGCGAATACTTTGCCTTGGAGGGATTAAGTAAATTATTAAATACGGTCAAAATAGTTCAAACTCGCTTAAATCCTGATCTGGCCATTGAAGGAATGCTGTTAACGATGTACGACACCCGTTTGCGTTTAGCAAATCAAGTGGTGGATGAAGTCAAAACGCATTTTCAAGAGATGGTCTTCGATACCATCGTACACCGAAATACTACTTTATCAGAATCATCGAGTCACGGCATTCCCGTGATCATGCACGATGCTTCTTCCAAAGGTGCGATCAACTACCTCAACTTGGCAAGGGAAATTTTACAAAAGAATAACCTGACCAAAATGATTAACTCCGATAAAACTTTAGATCTAGAAAATGACTTCGAGCAGTAGAAAAAATCCAGCCCTTGGTAGGGGATTGAGTGCTCTTTTGAACGAGGCTAACGCCACCACGGGTGGAACAAGCACGGTACACATCAGTAAAATTCACCCCAATCCATTCAATCCACGCACCGACTTTGACAAGGAAGCCTTAAATGAACTTGCTTCGTCCATTAAAGAATTGGGCATCATACAACCCTTAACGCTGCGAAAATTAAACGCGGACAAATTTCAAATCATTTCGGGAGAACGAAGGTTCCGTGCCGCACAAATCGCAGGGCTCACCGAAGTTCCGGCATACGTTCGCATTGCCAACGATCAGAGCATGTTGGAAATGGCCTTGGTGGAAAATATCCAACGCGAAAACTTGAATGCGATCGAAATAGGCCTTTCTTACCAGCGACTGCTCGAGGAATGCAAGATGACGCAAACGGAACTTGGTCAAAAAATAGCCAAATCCCGTTCTGATATCACCAATCACTTGCGTTTGTTGAAACTCCCTGCAAAGATTCAAGCATGCGTTCGCGATGGTAAAATTTCCATGGGACACGCTAGGGCTCTGCTGAGCATAAACAACGAACAACAACAATTGGAGGCATTAACCGCTGTTTTGGAAAAAAATCTTTCGGTTAGGGAAACAGAACATTGGCAAAATAAAACAAGTAATCCCACAAGGTCAAGCAAACCAAAAACAGCTATATCACCGATCGAGCAACAGCTTAAAACAAACCTGGGGGTCTCGGTAAAATTAAAAGAAGGTCTTCGAGGTCAAGGTCAACTTATCCTCTCGTTTCGGACAACGGCACAACGAAACGCGCTGATTGATAAATTAACACAGGGATGAAACTCCTGTTTTACTTAAGTTTAACGCTGCTAGGCATGAATGCCTTAGCGCAAAAACCGCAAAAAAATCCTGCGTTGGACAGCCTATATCCCTATAAAAAGACAGCTTTATTGTCTGCCATGGTTCCCGGACTCGGGCAAATTTATAATTCCATTCATTCCACAAAACACCAACATGCTTTTTGGAAAGTTCCGCTGATTTACGCCGGCCTAGGTGCAACAACCTGGCTCTTAATCCAAAATCAACTCACGGTTAATAGCCTAAAAACAGAGTATAACGCACGACAGACCGGACCGCCGTTGAACCCAAGGTGGATGGACTATGACACCTATGCCCTTCTTTCCTTGTACGAACAATTTGCAAGCCTCCGCGATGTATCCATTTTGGGAGTGGGTGCAGTTTACCTATTTCAAATTTTGGATGCTGCGGTTGAAGCCCATTTTTTGAACTTCAGCATTTCCAAAGACCTGTCGCTGAATTTTACACCCTACGGCAATTCGCTGGGGATCGGTTGCAGCGCAAAGTTAACCTTTAAATAAGCATTTGTCGGATGAAAATAGCACTAATCGGTTACGGAAAAATGGGTCAAACCGTCGAACGACTCGCGCAATCCCGAGGTCATGAGATCGTCGCCACCTATTCTTCAAAAAACAGTTTTGGGAAGGAAGTGCAAAAGACGGCTGACGTAGCGATTGAATTCTCGAGGCCTGAACTTGCCATTCCCCACATTCAAAAGGCTGTAGCATTGGGCCTGCCCATCGTTGTTGGCACAACGGGCTGGAACCACCGTATAACCGAAGTAAAAGCTTTTGTAGAACAACACCAAGGCAGTTTATTGTACGCATCAAACTTCAGTTTAGGAGTCCACGTATTTCAAAAATTATGCATTCATCTTTCCCGCATGCTATCCCATCACGTTGACTATCAAATCAGCTTAGAGGAAACCCACCATACGCAAAAATTAGATGCCCCGAGCGGTACTGCCATAACGCTTGCAGAAGCCGTTATTGCAGAACACGAGGCCCTGAAAGAATGGAGACTAGGCTCCGAAATTTTACCGGGTGTGTTGCCCATTCAAGCCTCGCGAGTTCCCGATGTACCTGGTACACATGTCTTACAGGCAAAATCACATATCGACACCCTTCGTTTATCCCATCAGGCGCACAACCGCGATGGCTTTGCCGTTGGATCTGTTTTGGCAGCCGAATTTCTCTTAGGAAAAAAGGGTTTGTTTACCATGGATGATGTCCTTAACTTTAAGCCCTAAACCCCAGCAGAATGAGCTTTATTTATTTCTACCTACTGATTCTTATTAACCCCTTGCTTGGTCAATGGAACAGGTTCTTTGTTAAATTAGCAGCGACCGAAGAAGGTCAGAAAATGGGACTTAAGCCAACCCATGCCTACATTCCCATCTACAACTATTATCTGGTTTTTAAATTAACCAACGGAAAACCATTCTGGACTCTTCTGCTGCTTTTTCCCGGAGTGCATTTAGTAATGATGATGGTAGCAAACCTTAGTTTGATTCGCAGGTTTGGAAAATTTTCCCTTGTAGAGACGCTTCAAGGCATTTTCTTCCCCTTTTATTTGAATTATCAAATGGCAAGCGACGAAAAGTGCCTACCTGTTAAAGATACCAATTGGAATAACGCAAAAGAACTCGAAGCTCGAAAATGGGGAGACCATCTAGTGCTGTTTTTGTGCCTTCCTGTGTTAGGTCATGCTTTGCAATTTTTATTTTCATTAATCAGTAAGGCGAAAGTCGGGAGTAAAACCGGAGTTAAGGAATGGGGAGATTCTTTGGTTTTTGCCCTCGTTGCCGCTACAGTCATTCGGTCGTACGTGTTTGAACCCTTTCAAATTCCTACTGGCTCCATGGAAAAAACGATGCTTGTCGGTGATTTTTTATTCGTCAACAAGCTTGCCTATGGCCCTAAAGTTCCTGTTACCCCCCTCTCCTATCCTTTGGTGCACAACAATGTACCCTGGATCAACATTCCCTCTTATCTTACGATTGAAAAGGGATCTTACTTCAGGTTACCGGGATTTGGGAAAATAAAACCCTACGACATTGTGGTATTTAACTACCCTTCCGGAGATACGGCGGTGTACGATCCGCGCATTCCAAACGGTTTAATGGGACACGACTACCACGGATTAATCAACCAAGAAGCCACCTGGCAATTTCGAATTAAAAACAACCTGTATGGAAAAGGCGTCAACGCTTCCGATTCCTTGAAATTCATCGATTTCATGAAAAACATCGAATCTTGGCGTACCTTGGCTCGGACCAATTTAAGCAACGGATTATTTCCCATATATTCGCAAGAATACGCCGAGGGTATGAACCATGGCGGACTCATCTATCGCCCTGTTGATAAGCGGGAAAATTACATAAAGCGCTGTATAGGAACGCCCGGTGATGTTATAAAAATTGAGAACGCCACGGTATACCGCAATGGAAAACCTGCCAAGATATTTGATAACATGGCCTTTAAGTGGGATGTTAGTAAAGCTAGCACCACCTTGACCTCTCAAGAAATGATGGATAATTTTGGCTTGGAAAATGCTCCAGACGGATCGAGAATGGATTTTGAAGAAGGAGATTCAGCATCCCCCTATGTGTTAAATATCACTCCTATCGAAAAACAACAGATTCAGGAGGCTTATCCGACCGCGAAATTTGAGGTACATATTGATCGCCCCTCGTATGCTCGGGCAAAAAGAATTCCAAGCCCCGAGGAACTTATCGAAAACCTCGACTATTTTCCGAAAGATTTTTATGTCAACAATACCATGACGGACTTTCAGAAATTTGTCGTTCCGAAAAAAGGGGTAACCGTAAATCTTACCTCTCAAAATATCCCATGGTACAGAAGGATTATTTCCGCATACGAGGGACACGCCCTAGAAGAACGAAAGGATGGTATTTACATCGACGGAGTAAAAAGGGACAAATACACTTTTGCCATGAATTATTATTGGATGATGGGAGACAACCGCTACAATTCTGCTGATTCCCGCGTTTGGGGTTTTGTTCCCGAAGACCACATTGTGGGTCGCGCCTCGTTGGTTTGGTTATCCAATAGCCCTTACAAAGGAATCCGTGTAGAACGCATCTTTAAAAACGTGAGCCAAGAAGGTTCCTTTAGCGCACTTCAATGGATAGGTTTTGCGCTGGGCATCGTTTTACTCGTTTTGGTGTTTAAGTATCTCGTATAATGCTGTTTCCAACAGCGTATTTTCCATCAATTAGCTACTTAAAAGCCATGTGCGTGTCGAACAACGTGGTATTGATTGACCGCCACGAGCATTGGATAAAACAGAGCATTCGCAATCGCTGTGAAATTTTGGGATCGTCAGGACTTCACAAATTAGTCGTTCCCATATGCCACAAAAATGGAAAACAAACGCTTGGTTCGATAACTGTTGACGATGCAACAAAATGGCGTTGGAATCATTGGAAATCCATTAAAACAGCTTACGGTCGTTCTCCCTATTTTGAGCACTACGCGTTTGAGATTGAAGCCTGTATATTTCATGATTGTGAACGTTTAATTGAACTCAATCGCCAAATTCTCACGTTATTTATGCATGTTTGGGAACTACCTATACTAACCTCAGAAAGCGAAGAATTTATTCCCTACAACGACGGTGATTTTCGCCAAAAAAATTGGTTAACTAGACATGCAACCCACACCTCCTATCAGCAAGTTTTTCAACCCAGGGTAGCGACCATTTATAACGCTTCTGCTTTAGACTTGCTTTGCTGTGAAGGCCCACTTGGAAGAAATATCATTCTGAGTTAAGAATCGTCAAATCTGAGAATTAAGGTTCCCTTGATGAAAGTTGCTTAAGCAAAACTGCGCGAATTGAACTTTCCTTATACCTCATGGTAGATAAAAATCGCTGGATGGGTGGAATAAACCGTCAAGAATTCGAAACAATGCAAACCCGCACGCCTTACAGCCAAGGTACCCAATATGCTTTTATTTGGACAGCCAACCTGCTTGCCGGAAATAAAAAATCAAAAAAAGCGTTAATATGGTCAAAAAAGTGAAACAAGTCGCGTATCTTTGTAAATAGGTTATGATTAAAGCGTTTTCCAGTGTTTTATATATTGGCTTGTGTTGTTACACTCTTGGACAAATTAGCATTTCAGGAGGAACCGGAATTCTTAACGGTGTAGGCACGGGCTCCAAGCCTCTTGGGTTTCATTTAGGTCTCGAATTACCGAGATCCAGTGACTTGACGTTTTATGTGCGCGGTGCAGCCTATCTTCCCTCAGGAGGAGCAGACACGAATTATGCGAATATGACAGCCATTAGTCTTACAACGGTTCCATACACCTTGACCGTACCTTATCAAAACAGATCCTCAACGTATTATTTTGAAGGCGGAACTCGCTCGTACATGCTAAACGATTACGACAACGGTTTTGGATTGTACGGAGGAAGTGTTTTGGGTGTTGGAATCAACCAGACTCGTAAAGAGTACGAAGATTATGACTGGGAAGGCAAGTACTTACCAAGCAATGGAGATGAAAGGAAAGGAAATTACTATTATTTGGCGCTCGGAATACAAGGAGGTATGAAATATACGATTCCCATTAGGGGAACTATTTACTTCGATATGACAGGGACCTATTCTGTCCTCGGTTTTGCTAATAACGCAACAGGTAACTCCTCGCTTACGTATTCTCCCTTGAATTTTTTATTCAGTTTGGGCTATCGCCGAGATCTTTACTAACGCCTCAGCTACCTGATCCAGCGGTGCATCGGCATTGACAGAAAATGGAAATTTTTCATAAATCGGACCGCGCTCCCAATACAATTTCCTGAGCTTATTTAATAAGTCCTTACTATTAAGCCCTCCCATTAGCGGGCGCGAACCGGGAAGCAAAGATTCTTGTCGGGAAATGCGTTCAGCTGCAATTTCAGGAGAAACCTGGAGGTAAACGGTTAAGGCGTGATCGAACAACCATTGAAAATTGAATGGGCTCATAGGAAATCCTCCTCCGGTTGATATAAGACAAGGGCCTGTAGTTTTAAAATTACGGCAGAAATCGGACTCTTTTTCCCGAAAATATTCCCATCCTTTGGCAGCAACTATTTGTTGAACTGAATTTTTTTCTTCCTCCTCAATCCAACGATCGGTATCAAGGACCTTCCAACCAAGAGTTTCGCCTACCGTAGCAGCTAAGGTTGATTTACCACTCCCCATCAAACCAACTAAACACAAGGGTTTAAACATACACTTCAAAAATAATGAATGAAAATTGCTTATGGAAAAAAATACCTATATTTGCACCCTCAAATCAGCGATTCCGTAGCTCAGCTGGTAGAGCAATACACTTTTAATGTATGGGCCCTGGGTTCGAATCCCAGCGGAATCACAAAAGAAGTCCACTTCGGTACGAAGCGGACTTTTTTGTTTTCCCCGAATAAAGCTTGCTTTAATGAGGAAGAAAACAAAAAAGGCCGAAGCTTGCGATAGCAAGGTTGACTTTATGCTTGGAATGAGTCCATCACCCGGAAAACGAGCAACGCTCGTAATCCCAGAATTAACCTTTGCCAGAAAACAACTTAGGCCGAAGCTTGCGATAGCAAGGTTGACTTTATGCTTGGAATGAGTCCATCACCCGGAAAACGAGCAGCGCTCGTAATCCCAAAATTAACCTTTGCCAGAAAACAACTTAGTCCGAAGCTTGCGATAGCAAGGTTGACTTTATGCTTGGAATGAGTCCATCACCCGGAAAACGAGCAGCGCTCGTAATCCCAAAATTAACCTTTGCCAGAAAACAACTTAGTCCGAAGCTTGCGATAGCAAGGTTGACTTTATGCTTGGAATGAGTCCATCACCCGGAAAACGAGCAGCGCTCGTAATCCCAAAATTAACCTTTGCCAGAAAACAACTTAGTCCGAAGCTTGCGATAGCAAGGTGGACTTTATGCTTGGAATGAGTCCATCACCCGGAAAACGAGCAGCGCTCGTAATCCCAAAATTAACCTTTGCCAGAAAACAACTTAGTCCGAAGCTAGAATACCAAACGATGGTGTTGGTAATGACGTTGTTTGGATTGGTTATCGAAGCGGATCCATCACAGGCATTTGGGCTCGAAGCATCGATCACCGTTAACGGCGAAGCAGGCTGCGCAAAAGCGAAGTTCAAGGCTAAAACAACGAAGGCAAAAGCGGTAGTAAGAATATTTTTCACCGTACAATTTTCATTAAAGGTACTCAAACTAATTCACCCAACAAATCATAGGGTTCGGCGGAAACCATTCGAACCATGGAAAAATCCCCAATAGGCACGTACAAATCCGGCGTGCGAAGCACCTTCACCTCGTTATCTACCTCGGGAGAATCAAATTCCGTTCGCCCAATAAAATAGTCCCCTTCCACCCGATCAAAAAGGGTTTTAAAGGTTCGTCCCACTTTGTGTTGGTTCAAGGCATGGCTAATTCCCGCTTGCATTTCCATGATTTCATCCGCACGTTTTCGCTTTAATTCCTCAGGAACGTCGTCGGCAAGTTGAAAGGCATGGGTGTTTTCCTCGTGAGAGTAGGTGAATATACCGAGGCGGTCAAACCGGCTGCGCTCTACAAAACCCTTCATTTCCTCAAAATCTGCTTCCGTTTCTCCAGGAAATCCTGAAATGAGGGTCGTGCGCAACGCAATTTCGGGAACTCGCTGTCGAATCGCATCCAACAATTCCTCAGTTTTTTCACGGGTAATGCCTCTGCGCATTGCTTGAAGCATGGCGGTGGAACCGTGCTGTAAAGGAATATCGAGGTAGTTACAAACGTTTTTACGTTCCCTCATAACTTCCAGAACATCCATGGGAAAACCTGCAGGGAACGCGTAATGCAAACGAATCCACTCAATGCCCTCGACGTCGGATAATTTTACTAGGAGCTCCGCCAAATTGCGTTTTTTGTAGAGGTCCAAACCGTAATAGGTTAAATCTTGAGCAATCAACAACAGTTCCTTGACTCCTTTTTTGGCCAAATCTTGGGCATTGGACACTAATTGTTCCATGGGAGTAGAAACGTGTTTGCCTCGCATTAAGGGAATGGCACAGAAAGAACAAGGGCGATCGCAGCCTTCGGCAATCTTGAAATAGGCGTAATGGTTGGGAGTCGTGAGCAACCGTTCGCCGACCAACTCATGCTTATAATCGGCTTTCAACGTTTTGAGGAGTCTAGGCAATTCCCGGGTGCCGAAATAGGCATCCACTTCAGGGATTTCGCTTTCTAAATCCGAACGATAGCGCTCGGAAAGGCAGCCTGTAACGTAAACCTTATCCACCAAACCTTGTGACTTCGCATCGACGTATTGGAGAATGGTATCAATGGATTCCTGTTTCGCATTATCGATAAAACCACAAGTGTTGATGATCACGATTTCCGATTCTTCTTGCCCTTCGTGTTGAACCTCAAAACGATTGGCTTTGAGTTGGGCCATCATGATTTCTGAGTCGAAAGTATTTTTAGAACAACCTAAGGTTACCACGTTGATCTTATTCTTGCGATGAGATTTGGTTTTCATAGGCTGCAAAAATAGAAAACCCTGGGCAGTATCCGGGTCTTTAGGTTTCTTTTATTACTTTTGACGAGCAAAGATTTTTATGACCATTGAAGAGTTATACAGGACGTTCACCGATGTTAATTTTCGCTATTTACGTTTCATGAAAACCCATAATTTCAGCAGAGAGCTTGTTGAACCTTACGATTCTTTGATTGAAACCATTCGTTTACAGGCACTTAAAATGGACTTCAGTCCAACGATGAACGAGGAACTCAATGCTCTAGGAAGGCTGGATTTAGACTTCGTCCCGAAACTTTCTTGGGCCGTTAATTTTGTTGGGTTCATAACTTTCGGCTACAGCAAACGGAAAATTACGAGACAGAAAACGAAATCCTATTACCTTAGGGAAATTCACCAGCGCCACCTCATCGTTCAATCCATCCAGAAGCATTTGGAAGAAGAGTAGTTTATCGCTTAATGATCTTAATATTTTGGGTCAATTGGCCTGAAATGTGAATTCTTGCGATATACAATCCAGCATTCCAATTTTCGGTCGAACATTGACATCCGCCTTGGTTGCATCGAATTTGGTGGATGAGTTTACCGTTGATATCGAAGACTTCAATGATGGAAGATTGGGGTACCTCTATGTTGACAAGATCACTGAACGGATTGGGATAAATCCTTCCCAAAACCTCTTCGTCTTCAAGCCCGGCTACGCAATTATTCATGGCTTCAAAAGTAGGTTGAGCAACATCGAATATCAACCCGGATTCTGGGCACCGTGCATACGATTGATCGGTCAATAAGGCAGGTAAAGTAACTTGATCAAGAACCGTCTGTCCATTGGAAAAAGAAAGATAATCGCCGGAGGCTCGCAATTTAAAATTTGCATGCAATCCCGTGGTTTGATGCAGGTCGTTGTCGGTCCAAACGATTAAATAGCTGTTTGGAAGCATTACGGTATTCGATGGAATCGTCCACTTAAGGGGATTTGCAGGATCATCGCTTAAAAAATATCCGCTTAAATCAACGGCACTGGAGGTGGTATTCAACAATTCTACCCAATCGTTGGACTCCCCGTACGGATCATCTTCGGTAAGTTCGTTATCGGACATGGCTTCGTTGAGTTGAACTTGCCCCGGCGTCGGGGCGGGAATGTTTAGATCCAAGGTGTGAAATTCATGTTCCGCCCTAACAGGACTGAATATACCAGCGTTGTTATTGTCGGCATACAGGTAGTATTCGAACCTTGGCCCGTTAGCGGTTACGTTGGCTCCATAGATATGATCTCCAGCCAATCCGTCGCCATGGTTCCCATCGTCATACATGGGTACGCGTGTAAAACGCAGGTGATGAAAGGTGCGATATCCCAGATAAACCGCAGTTTCATTCGACGCCGTTGCACTAATGGTAAAACTCTCGTTAAACGCCGGGGTGGGATTTGAAGCTGAAAAAGCGGTAATAGACGGTGCTACCAAGAGGTAATTGGCATTTGAATTGAAATATGTCACTCTATCGTTCATCAAGGTTTGAATTCCCGGAATCGAGAACCCACCGGGCCCTCCACCCGGAACGGCCGTCGTTAAACTATTTTGATATTGAGCGTAAGTATAAAACTTAAAAGGATCAGCTTGGACATGCGCATTGATGGTATTCCTCAAAGCATTGGCCTGATTCAAATACCAATTCGAAGCAAACATTTCTTGCAACATGGTTCGTACATGGGCCATGTACATGCGCTGATACATGGGGTTGTTTAAGATTTTCTTAATCAAAGGGTGGTTGTTTGAGTTGATGTTGGACAAAGGATCTAAATTGGCGCTTCCCGGCCCGCTGCCGGATCCCCCAGGAAATCCATTAAAACTCATGTTCAAATCCCAAACGGTAGGAACAAATCTTTGGTTAAGGTCTTTGTACAAGTAATAATTTTGACGAAACGAACCGCTGTAGGAATCGAGGTTCACGAGTACGTTGTTAAATGCCAACATCCAAATCGCGCGATCCAAGTCTAATTTATCTTCAATGCTCGCAAAATTATTGTTCAAGGTGTTAATCAAATCGACCAGATCGGTCCAACCGTAGTTGGATTTTAACTCATAGCCATTCGTATACAAGGATGAATCAGACCCTAAATATTTCAAATCCGGCGATGTCCCTCCTCCGGGACCTGCGCCTCCATTAGGATTGCATTTAAAAAAAGACCCCTTGAAATCGTAATAATAGTCAGTATTGAACTTATCGTTAATGCTTTCTGAGCTCGAGTACAAACCTCTTAGGCCGCCATTAATAAAAACATTGACAAAATTTGCTTTCGAGCAATCCATATAATTTTCAAGAACAGCATAGGATAGCACCTCCCGAATCATTGAGGGATCTTTGTAACCGTTTTGCAATTTAACATTGGTATACCCTTGATAATCTGCATCAGAATTAATCCAATTTAAGTTGATGTGCAAAGGATTTTTGCTGTTGTTAGGATTATAGGAGCTATTCCCTTTATACTTCACCCCGACCGAATCGAATACTGTCCCGTTAATTCTTACTGAATCCGCTAACAAGTAATCTTCGGTGGTTTGAGCTAAATTATCGAGAAGAGCATCCCAATTGGCTTGAGCAAAAAATATTTCTAACGTTTGTACCGTTTGTTTATCATAAAACGATTGAGAAACCGCGCAATTGACCCAGAAGATGAAATTAAAGAAATGCAAAATTCTCATACGCTACTGATGAATTATTTAGTAATCTCCGACTCTCCTACACTTAAGTTAATAAAAATTACAAAAATTATTTAACAATTATTTCATATTGGATAAAACATCTGGCTGTTAATAACAAATGGACTATCGGTAGAATTTTGAAAACAAGCACCCTAAATTTGTACGAAAGAAACAGGTCGATGAATCTCAAACACTTTATACTTCTATCGAGTGTGCTCCTCGGGTTACTGGCGTGTTCTCAACCCTCTGAAAATCACAAGACCCTGAACGTTCCCCAATTAAACGGAACAACAACTTTTCAGCTCTCTGATTTTTTGGGCGTCAATAAATTGCTAGATGAAGCGGTGGAAGAGGTATTCCGTCAATTGGACGACACTGCTATTGTTGCACAATTGCTTATGCCTGCCGTTGGCCGATACGGTCAAACCCTTGCAACGATTGAACAACACATTGACCAAAGGGTTATTGGAGGAATTTTAATGTTGAACGGAACCCAAAACGAATTCACCCAATGGATCACGAAATTTAATGCTTTAAATGAATCAAAAGCTAACCTTCCCTTTCTCTACAGCGCGGATGCTGAACCGAGTCTTGTCAATCGAAAAATTGGGGAATCTGCACCCGTTAAAAAAGCGGCAGAAATTAATTCCATGGAAGAGGTGATTAGCGTTGCCCAACAAATTGCCAAACTTCTAAACTCCATTGGGATTAACTACAACTTTGCACCTGTTGTGGATGTAGCTGGAAATGCTACCGTTGGTTACCGAGGATTTGGGAACAAACCCGAACAATTGATTCCATGGTCCAATGCGTTCATTCAAGAAACCCAAAACAACCGTATCATTGCAACTGCTAAGCACTTCCCTGGGCATGGGCTCGTGAGCGGCGACACCCACGCCTCGCTGCAAACCATTGACGGCGAACTTAAGGAAATTAAAAATTATCCGGAACTGATTTCGAAAGGAGTGCTCTCGATTATGGTCGCGCACATTGCCGTCAAGAATAACAAAAAATACGATACTCAAGGATTGCCTTCCACCTGTTCAAAAACTATAGTTACAGGTCTTTTGAAAAATGAACTGGGTTTCAAAGGCCTTATCGTTACAGATGCGATGAACATGGGGGGAGTAGTCAATGTTCCCCAATCCGCAACAAAAGCCATTTCCGCAGGTTGCGACATTATTTTAATGCCCGTTAACGCGGCTCAAGCACACAACGAGCTCCTTCAAGAATACCGAAAAAATAAGGACTTTCAACAGCAAGTGAACGAAGCAGCCAAAAAAGTGATGCGCATGAAAATTTGTTTGGGTCTGTTGTCTCAAGTCAAATAAACTTCTAACAGACCTTCAGGCGTTGTAAGCGTTAAAGTTTTTTCCGTTCGGTTTACTTTTTTATACAACTCCAAATTGAGGGGAATTAAGATCTCAACCCCCTCTTTATCCACTTGCAACAATGGATTGGAGGGATGGTCAATCACACCAATGGCGGTACCGATGTTGCCACGAACCGCATCAATCACGGTAAAACCCACAATTTCATGATCATAAAAGGAATGTTCGTCCAATACGGGGAGCAAGGAATCGCTCAAAAACACCGATTTACGCACCAACCGTCTTGCCTCAGCCTCGCTGTTCACCCCTTCTAATTTCAACACCATAAATCCGTTAATCATCGGCTTTACGGATTGAATAGGGAACGGGGTGGCAATGCCCTCTATCTCGAAAAAAATAACATTAAGACTGCGATAATTGTCAGGTTGTGTGACGTCTAAAAACAAGGAAACTTCACCTTTAAATCCGTGAAGTTTCGCAATATGACCAATTTGAAAATATCCTTTCAAACAATCTGATATGAATTATTCTTCCGAAGCTCCCTCCTCGGCAGCAGGCGCTTCCTCAACAGCAGGGGTTTCTTCGGCAGCAGGCGCTTCCTCAGCAGCAGGCGCTTCCTCAGCAGCAGGCGCTTCCTCAGCAGCAGGGGTTTCTTCGGCAGCAGGCGCTTCCTCAACAGCAGGGGTTTCTTCGGCAGCAGGCGCTTCCTCGGCAGCAGGCGCTTCCTCAGCAGCAGGCGCTTCCTCAGCAGCAGGCGCTTCCTCAGCAGCAGGCGCTTCCTCAGCAGCAGGCGCTTCCTCAGCAGCAGGCGCTTCCTCAACAGCAGCAGTTTCCTCAACAGCAGCAGTTTCCTCCATCTCAACAGCATCATCAACCGCTACGACTGGCTCTTCCAAAATGGCATTCGCTTTGGCTTCTATGGCGGCTGCTTTCGCTGCGTTGCTTTCCATTTCGGCTTTTAATCGATTTGCTCTTTCATTATCCGAGGCCTTTGACAACCCATCTTTCTTAGCTTGGATTTTATTTTCCTTCTCGAGTAACCAAAGGTCAAACTTTTTGGTAGCCTCTTCCTGCGTTAGTGCGCCTTTGGCCACTCCCTTTAACAAGTGATTTTTAAACAACACTCCCTTGTACGATAGTATCGCCCGAGCTGTATCGGTCATTTCTGCACCTACCCCAACCCAATAAAGCGTTCTATCAAAATTTATGGTAATTGTTGCAGGGTTGGAAACCGGATTGTAGGTTCCTAATTTTTCAATGAATTTGCCATCGCGCTTGGCCCGGCTGTCGGCCGCTACGAGATGAAAATAAGCATTTCCTTTTTTTCCGTGTCTTTGGAGACGAATTTTTGTTGCCATTGCTCGTTATTTATTGAGGTACGAAACCTCGGTGAATAATGTAATTTAAGGGCGCAAAGATACAAGAATTATTTCGACTAACAAGAAAACCTAACTCAATTTTAGGGTATACTGCAACATAACACTACGAGGTGGCTCGATTTTCAATGGCCGAAGCGAATAACTTCGATTTAATACATTGGACCCTACAAGCGCAATTTTATGATGCTCGTTTACGGTGTAGGATACCCTTGCATCAAAAATCATGTTTCCAAAGCGGTGAGAATAGAAATAATCCATGTAGCGAATGTTCTGTTTATCACCACCGGATGCAGCGGTCGTTTCCTCAAAATCTTTGATAATGGCATCCATATTTACGATTTTACTGAAATATTTCATGCTCAACCCCAACGAAAATTGCTCTTTTAAGGTCCATTCCGCGTCAAATTTAATGTTGTGTAAAAATCGGTACTTAAGAATTCCGCTCGCTGAGTCCAACGAAGTGGAATTGTAACTGTACTTTCGATTGATGTCATCGATGGCATATATGTAATCCGGGTTGAGCGTTTTCGGAACAATGTAATTGTACCCAGTTAAGAAATTCACTTCTGAATTTTTACTCAACTTACTTTTACCTGCGAAAGAAAGGTCTAAACCCAGAACACGAGATTTACCCGTATTCAGAAATTTAAAGCCCGCAAAAGATGCAGGAGCGCTCGCAACATCCCAAATTCCGAACATATATTCGATCGTGTTTTGATATTCTTGCCAAAAAGCAGCAACATCGAAATAGGCGTATACGCCGCCAATTTTAAGCCCTTGTTTTATTCCTACTTCACCATTCCAACTGCTTTCGGGAATTAAATCGGGATTTGGAAAGACCCCAAAGTTACCCACACCGGTCTTGATAAAGCGTTCTGTAATGGTTGGAAAACGAAATCCTTGTCCGAAAGAAGCGCGCAAGTAGGTTTCTTGATATAATTTCAGATTTGCACCGCAACGAAAAATGGGTTTAAACGCGGTAACTGTGTCATTGAGTTGAAAATATTCCGCACGCGCTCCAGCGGAAACATTCAAGGTTTTATTGATGGTTCTTTCCACCTGAGTGTAAGCTGAAAAGTTCAGAAGTTGGTTATTAGGATCTCCACTCCCGACGTACATATTGGCGAACGAATTCACGAACGATCCGGTTAAACCCCCTATAAAATCCATTCCTCCTAATTGTGCGTAAGACCTTTTAAACATATAATCCGAGTAATAGGTTGTTGCCCGGTTGTCTTGGTTTGCCGACATTTGGTTGTCATTGTACAAGATCCTTGTCCTTAGGTAATGATTGCCCCCCGCTTCGGTAATTAACTGAATAAAGGGATCCATGTTAAATATGGTTTGATCTTGTAAAAAAACTGCTCCAGGATAGGCCCTGTAAAGTCCAGAGGAATCATCGAGCCAGGCAAAAGAGAGGTTAGTGCGCGCTAACATGATGTTGCCGTTGAGGCCGTAGCTCAAACCGCTCACTTTTGTCGAACGTTTGCGAAGATTAAAATTAATCCTCGCCCTTTTCATCGCCATTTGCTTATCGCTAAAATCCGAAATTGTATCAACCACATAAGGACCCGGCTTCGGTGCACCAATGTATCCATTGTCGTAATTCATATTACCGCCCAGCACAATGTCCCAGTTTTTGTAGGACTTCGAATGAATAAAATTTGCGCCTGATATCAGCGGTATTCCTGACCACCATTTAGCCCCCTCCACAGAAGGTGAAGAATACATACCTGTATAGAGGTTGATTTTATTCAAAGGCTTCGATGTTGGATAGGCTGTACGAATGTGAATCGAGCCGGACAATGCTGAACTTCCTGAAAGAACACTCGCCGCACCTTTTATAATTTCTACCTGACTAATGTTTTCAACGGGTACAAAGCCCCACTCGGGGCGCCCCGCATCTCCGGAAAGCATCGGCATATCATCAACAAGTACAGCAACTTTAGCTCCTACTCCAAACGTAAAACCGCTTCCTCCACGAATTTGTGGTTCGCCATCCAAAATATTCAAACCCGGGGTTTGATCGAGTGCTGTTTCAATGCTGCGCGTATTTTTGTTTTCAATTAGCGAAGGTTTCATTACCACCATGGTCACTGTTTGCTCCTCCAGAGGCTTATCAAATTTACCTACAGCTACAGTTACTTGTCCTTTCTCAAGACTAAACGGCCTTAGTTTTATCGACACCACCTTTATTTCGTTCTCTTCCAACTTCAGCGAGAGGGTATCGGTTCGCATGCTGGTATAGCGCACCAAGAGCAAAACCGCTCCTGATGGAACCGTTAACTGAAACTTTCCATTTTTGTCCGTTTGGCACCCACGGGAAACATCGTAACGGTAAATTACACTCGCGCCTTCTACGGGTGCATCGCTATCGTCGTAAACAACCCCTTTGACTATGGCGGACTGGCCGTAAAAATGAAAAGCAAATAAAAACGCAACAAAAACGGAACAGAAATATTTCAAATTCTTAATTTACTGAAAATTTTGTCACTAAATATTTCCCGCCTTTTCCAGTGATGTGTGCAACGTAAAATCCCGACGTCAAAGGCATTGAAATCAGCTCTTTTGCAGCTGCCTCATAGACCACTTGACCATTTAACCCGATGATACGAAGATGACCTTGAACTTCGCCGTGAACATGGAGTAATCCTTCTGAGTAAGTAACGGCGAATGGTGAAGGCATTGGATCATCCAATCCAGCCCCGCCCCCATTGTACACAAGACTAATATCATCCAACAACACTTCGTCATTTGTTGCACCTCCTCCGGGTATGGAATTGGTCGCAAAAGTCGTTAAAATATAGGTTGGTGAAAGTCCCGTGTTCACAGATGGAACAAACGGAACAGAGAACCTAACCCATCCTCCATTGGTTGGAGAGAAGTTTAATTCAGCAACAGAGATAACATGAGGATCCGAATTAGGATCAATTGGATCGCGCACATCATAGCTATCATGGACAATAGCATGCATCCTTGCCATCTGATCTACTCCGGCACCGGCATGGGTGTATTTAGCCCAAAATACAATGGAGTCCGGATTTGCAAGGCACGCTTCCGAAAATAGCGTGTCGCTGGTTTGAGAATAATTGTAATTTGCAGAGTTCGCTGGAGATGTGCTGCCCATGTTGATTCGACCCGAAGTCATCGTTCCGTTAGCGACGATACCGAGAACACTGGTAGACCAAATCCGGGCGCAATACATGCCCGATGAACCTGCCCGCACATTGGTTGAACGTTCGATTTGCTTGTTGGCAAAACCAGAGAAAGGTCCTGAACCAGTTTTAAAGCTGTTCCAGTTAAACGGCTCCTCTGTTGGTGCGCCAACGTTCTGCCATTGTTCTAGGCTACCGTTGCCAAATTGGGATTGCGCAAAGGCCAAAGAACTCAATAAACAGGAAAAAACAAGTGTAATTTTTTTCATTGTATCTTAAATTTGTTGAAACAAATATAAAAATATCCTTTAACTTGATGGTTTTTCATTCTTGATGTTAAAGAACCTTAACTTTGCTGTATGCAACAGGCGTGCTATCAGATCATGGAACATTTTTCGACCTTGCAAGGAGAAGGCTACCACAGCGGCCGTTCCGCCTATTTTCTTCGTCTATCCGGGTGCGATATTGCTTGTGTTTGGTGCGATGTCAAAGAAAGTTGGTCAGCAGTGGTAGGAGAATCCTACAGCCTGGAAAGAATTCAGGAACTTACTGAAAATCACAACTTTGTGGTATTGACCGGCGGCGAGCCCGCTATGCACAACTTGTATCCGCTCACGCAACTGCTACATCGTCATGAGAAATATGTGAGCATCGAAACCTCCGGATGTTATCCCCTTAAGGGATCGGTAGATTGGTACACTTTTTCGCCCAAAAAATTTAAAGAACCCTGCGAGGAGGCCTACACCCTCGCAAATGAATTAAAGGTGGTCATTTACCACCTTTCCGATTTAGAGTGGGCTAAAAACCATTCCGAGAAGGTGAGCGATTCTTGCTTACTTTACCTTCAACCGGAATGGAGCAAAAGAGCTTTCTTGCAAGAAGGCATTATTTCCTTCATACACCGTAACCCACGCTGGAAACTCTCGTTACAAACCCACAAATACCTTGAAATTCCCTAATGAAGCAATGCGTATTCCTTCTTACGTTGTTCTTTCTCATGCGTTCGGTTTGTGGACAATACTCGAGTAACAACAAAAAAGCGGTCAAATTATTCAAAGAAGCTCAAGTAGTTCCTTCTCAACAAATAGATCCCGGAACGGGCTATCCGGACTTCAGTTCGGGGATCAAAATTTTAAATAAGTGCTTATTAAAAGATCCTAACTTTTGGGAGGCATATTTACTTCGTGCTGAATTTCACCTCAACCTTCGTAAAAAATCCGAGGCAATTTTCGATTATGAAAATGCTTTAAAGATTAACCCGGAGCATTCGAGAACGGGCATGACCTTTTTTCAACTTGGAGACCTTTATCTTGACCGAGGAGAATATTCCAAAGCGTTACAGTACATCCAACAATTTCTAAAAAACCCCAACGCCAACAGCGATTACATAAAGTTGGGAAAACTCATTTACGAAAGCGCGGTCTTTTCCATAGAGGCGCTAAAAAATCCCGTTGCCTTTGACCCAATAAATGCCGGGCCGGGAATCAATACCGTTCATGCAGAATACTACCCCTCGCTTACGGTAGATGGAAAAAAGATTTTTTTCACCCGAGCGCTACCCTATGAAAGCAACAACATTCAAGAAGATTTTTTCACCTCCAATTTTTCAGACAACAATTGGGGTAACGCTATCCCCATGCCCTTGAATGTGAATTCGGAACGCAACGAAGGTGCTCCTACCGTTTCTGCTAACGGGAGAGGATTGGTATTTGTAGCCTGCTCCGACGAAAGTGGCGATTACGGTGAAAACCGCAAGGGCAAGGGAAGTTGTGACCTGTTTTATACGGAACGCATAGGCAACAAATGGTCCAACCCGGTAAACATCGGTGGCGAAATCAATACCTATCATTGGGAAACCCAACCATCGCTTTCTGCGGATGGGAAAACCTTGTATTTTATTCGGGGGCTTAGGGGCAAAGGTGCCGACTTCCGCAACAGCGATATTTATGTGAGTCGAATCGGTGAAAACGGAACATGGTCGGCTGCCGAACGCTTGCCCGACATAATTAACACACCTTATGCGGAAGAATCCGTGCACATTCATCCCGACGGGAAAACGCTGTATTTCGCCTCTCGAGGGCATGCGGGTTTGGGGGGATCTGACCTTTATGTTAGCCAAATCGGTGCTGATGGTAAATGGTCCAAACCCAAGAATTTGGGGTATCCCATTAATACCCTCAACGACGAAAATTCCTTAATTGTGGCTCCGCAGGGAAATATTGCTTTTTTTGCTTCGGATCGAGCCGGAGGCTACGGAGATTTGGACATCTACCTGTTTGAATTGCCGAAAAATTTGCAACCGACAACCACCTACTATTTTGACGGAAAAGTTTTTGAAGCAGCAACCCTGTCGCCTTTAGGAGGCCACTTTACCTTGAAGGATATTGCTACTGGCGAAGTTGTGATCATCAGTGATGCAGATCCTTTAACCGGGACCTTCAGTGTTCCTTTACCGAGCAATCGCCAATATGTCATTGATGTTACATTTCCGGGGTACGCACCAACCTCGCTTGGATTCGATTTAACCTATGATGAAAACCAAACAACCTATCACTTGGATATTCCTATGAATCCAATAGGAAGTGGTAAAGAAAACATTCTTCACAACATTTATTTCGATTTAAACAGTGCTAAACTTCGCAGCGAATCTTATGTCGAATTGAATAATCTCGCTAACTTCCTGCGCACGAACCCAAGCTTAACCATAGAATTAGGTGGGCATACCGATACTCGGGGCGATGCCACAGATAATATGAAATTGTCGACGGAAAGAGCTAAGGCGGTATATGATTATCTGGTCCAAAGCGAACACATTGCAGCTGTTCGCATGAGCTATAGAGGCTACGGCGAGTTATCACCAATTATCAGCGATCAGGAAATCTCGGCACTACCTTCGGAGGACGAAAAAGAGAACGCGCACCAGATCAATCGCAGAACCGTATATAAAATAATGAAATAGTGGCATTTTTAAGGTTAATAAGAATTCAAAATCTCATTTTAATAGCCCTCACCATGGTAGGGGTCAAGCAAGCGGTTTTAATGCAACCCTTAGGGGATTACCAGAACTTCTTATTTATGTTGTTCATCCTTTCAACGGTACTTATTGCCGGAGCAGGAAATGCCATTAACGATTATTTCGACGTTCGAGCTGACCGCTTAAACCGACCGAATAAAATCGTAGTTGGTAAAACGCTGCAAAAAAGGTGGGCCATCATTATTCATTGGGCATTTAATGCCCTAGGATTCTTTATTTCCCTTATCTTAAGCATTTCTCTTCATTCATGGTTTTTCCTATTCATTCACCTTTTCTCCTCAACACTGCTCTGGGTTTATTCAGTATATTTAAAAAAGATTTTATTCTGGTCAAACGTTTCCATTGCCTTTCTGGTGGGTCTAATCCCGCTTATCAGTTTGACTTTCTTCAAGATTGCCGGAGTAAAAACCCAACACACTAATGTGGTACTGTTGGTTTCTTTGTTTGCGTTTCTCATCAATTTATCCCGAGAAATTATAAAAGATATACAAGATGTTCAAGGAGATCAGCTCATAAAAGTTCGTTCTTTACCCATCGTAATAGGTATTCAACGATCCAGAAATATGGTTTCTCTCATGTGCATTAGCGTTCTTTTTCCCTTTACAACGCTGCTGTTCGATGCCTCGGTTCCTACCAATTCTTTCTTTTTTGCAATGTTATCCTCTGCACTGGCATTCTGTATTTTGGCAGCTATTCTCAACACGCTTAGCGTCAACATTTCACGGATATCTCTAACGCTGAAACTGAGTATGTTCGCTGGAGTAATTTCGCTATTTCTTCTATGAAACTCATCCTCGGATCGAACTCACCTCGCAGGGTAGAACTTTTAACGCGTATGGGCTATGCATTTGAACAGCGTGTTGCTAATATTAACGAAAAGATTGATGTTACAATCCCATGGTATAAAGTCCCAGAAGATATTTCGCTGCGCAAAATGAAGGCCCTGAGAAAAAATCTTTTAGAAGATGAATTGTTGATTTGTGCAGATACGCTGGTTTTCATTGACAAGACCCCGTTAAGCAAACCAACACATATCGAGGAGGCCCGAACAATGCTGCAGATTTTATCGGATCGAAAACATGAGGTAATCACGGGAGTTTGTCTTGCAACCCTCCATACATATAATACGTTTTACGAACGCACCACCGTTGAATTCCGATCTTTAGAAAAAAGTGAGATAACGCAATACTTGACCCGGGAAAATGCGTTGGATCGAGCGGGAGCCTACGGAATTCAAGATTGGATTGGACTTATTGGAATTCGAACCATTAAGGGTTCTTATACGAACGTCATGGGGCTCCCCACCGAACGCTTATACCTCGAACTAAAAAAGTTTACGCAATAAAAAAGCTGTCCTCAGACAGCTTTTTAACGAACTTTAGAAAAAATTATTTGATAACAAACGTGACCCTTCGATTGTAGGCATATCGCATGTCGTCATCGGCATCCGCAGGTATCTCTTTCGTGTTCTCATTGCTGGCTCCCATGGGGCGGGGAATGATTCTTGAAGCAGAAATTTCAAAACGCTCCATCAAGCGTTCCTTAATATAATCAATGCGCTTTTCGGAGAGGTTTGCAAATTGAGCGACGATGTCTTCATCGTCGGCAAATTCGAGGGCTAATGAATCCTCCATTTGGTCGTTGTTGGAAAAAATCTCAACAGATGCACCTTCATTTTCTTTCAAATAGGAAGCCAGAAAATCAATAATTTCTTTGCCCGTTTCATCAGGCTTGCTCTCTCCTTGTGAGTAATAAATGACCTGAGCCTCGACATTATCTGCTGCAGAGAGCTTATCCGAGATAATCATATCCTTGGTAATTTGCGTTCGAGATAATTGAATCATTGTCGTGGTGTCGCGTTTAATGCAGTAGCACTTATCTTTTGAATCGACCTCCTTGATTCGAACATTATCGATGTAGTAATAAGCCATTGGCTGTAATACGGGAACTTCCGCTAATTCCTCGCCATCCCTCTCCATTTTCTTTGGATCGATTTTTTTGTTGACCTCATATTTGGTTTTGTCATTCATGGCAAAATTACCAATAACCACGCCTGTTTCATCGCCTTTGGCTCTGTAGATATTACAAACCTTATCCCACCCTCCGTAGGAATTGTAGATGCGGTTTTTTGTGTTGTAAATTACACGCCCCGCCGAATTATCATCGTAAAAAGGACCCGACGGTTCTTCTATATTCTCCGTTTGGTAGTCAGCAAAATTTTTGACAAACATCAAACCTATGTTATTCGTTGCGAATTTTGAAGCCTCGGCCATGGAAACGCTCATTTCGATACAATACATTTTCCCGGCAGTCATTTTTACCCCTTTCTTGCCGGTTTCATCGGTAAAAGGAATGGTAATGTAAGAGCGCTCTTTGGCCAATTTACCTTGTTTGTAGGTCACAATTCCCGCATAACCCAGGTTCTTGTCGCCGTAGCGAAATAAACTGGCATCATCGCCCTCAAATTTTTCATCAGCAAAGGCTTTTGGTTGGGCGTACCCGTACAAATTGACACCAACACCAAAGTCTCCACTACCTATAAATGCGTCTGCGGGGTATTGTGAAGACGGTCTTAAACCCCTCAATAATCCGATTTGACCCTCCTCAGAAACCTCAACATCCGAATCTTGCAATTTATCGAAAGTGTAATTCAACAACTTGGCTGACTTATCGCCTTTTTTTTGCGCAAAAAAAGAACTTGAAAAAATCAAGGAAACGCATAAAACGCCCCAATTAAGCATACTTTGTTTCATAATTTTTAACAGTATTAATGAATACTTTCGCGTGTTCGAAATCTACATCCGGATAAACGCCGTGTCCCAAATTTACAATATGTCGGGGACTTTTGAACGAATTCAACAATTTTTTTGTTTCGCCCTCAATGGTTTTTTTGTTGGCATACAAAAGACATGGATCTAAATTACCCTGAAGCGTTTTGGTTTCCTTTACCAAACTCCGCGCCAACTCAACTTCCATATTCCAGTCTAAGCCAAGAGCGGTGCAAGGCAGATTAGCCATATCGATCAAGGATCCCAAAGCACCTTTGGAGAAAACGGTGAAGGGGAAACCTTCAAAGGCCTTAACAATTTTAGCAATGTACCCTAAACCGAATACAGCATATTGTTCTCTCCCTAAAATTCCCGCCCATGAATCAAAAAGCTGTAATGCATCAACTCCGGAGTTCACTTGTTCTCTCATGTATTCAATGGTGACGTCAGTAATTCGACCAAGCAATTCGTGTGCCAAAACGGGGTTCGTGTAGAGCAACTTTTTCGCTTCGGAAAATGTTTTAGAACCCTTCCCCTCCACCATGTAACAAAAAATGGTCCATGGAGCTCCAGCAAAACCAATGAGCGGAATACGATTATTTAAACCCTCTTTGGTAAGCTTTATCGCCTCGAAAACATAAGAAAGACGTTCCTTAACATCAACCTCCCCATCCAACTTGAATAAATCTGCCTCGGAGCGAATCGTTTCTGAAAAGTAAGGCCCACGATGTTCTACCATGTCGTAGGTCAATCCCATGGCATCGGGAACAACCAGAATATCGGAAAATAAAATGGCCGCATCAACGTCAAGGCGATCCACAGGTTGGAGAGTTACCTCTGCTGCTAAGCCCGGGGTTTCAACTAATTCTTTAAATCCACTCAATTTTGACCGAAGAATTCTATACTCCGGCAAAATTCTACCCGCTTGGCGCATTAGCCAAACGGGATACCGCGGGATGCTCTCCCCTCGGTGTGCCCGCAAATAAAGATCATTTTTTAACATTGCTGGCAAAGATAGTGAAAACCTACCAAGCGATTATTGGCCTTTGCATTGCAGCTAAAAAATCATTAGCCTTGCTGAAATGACGACACCCCAAAAATCCCCTATGTGCTGCAAGCGGTGATGGATGAGGTGCGCATAATATGAGATGTTTGGCCCCGTCAATAAGCGGTATTTTTCGCTGTGCATGTGCACCCCAAAGCATAAATACCAAGTGGTCGACTTGCTTACTTAGACGGGTAATTACAGCGTCCGTAAATTGTTCCCAGCCCAAGCCTTTGTGAGATCCCGGCTGACCTTCTTTCACGGTTAGCACCGAATTCAACAGCAATACTCCTTGAGTCCGCCATGCGCCTAAGTTTCCGTTTTGGGGGCAATCCATGCTCATGTCGCTTGTGAGTTCCCGAAAAATATTGCTTAAACTCCTCGGAAGGGGTGAAACATCTCGCTCCACAGAAAAAGCCAAACCGTGGGCGTGACCTCGCGTAGGATAAGGGTCTTGCCCTAAAATCACCACCCGCACTTCGCTCGGTTGGATTCCTGAGAAAGCTTCATACACACGATGGATTGGGGGAAATACCTTATCGGGATGCGCCTCGTATTCTCTCAACACCCTATTATGCAGGTTTACATAATACCTGCTGTTGATTTCAGTTGTTAAAAATTCCTGCCATTCTAGCGATAGGCTGAACATCATGCCACAGGAATTTTTGTGCGAATTGATGCAATAAGATTGAAGTAATTGTCATTAAGCGCCTTCAACTTTTTTTGTTTTACCTGACTCAAACGAAACATCAACTTTAGCCTTGAAAGAACCTTCAAATAGGCCAAAGAAAACCAACCAATGGAAAAGAAATAAGCACTAGCAACCACCCAGTTCCACGGCGCTATGCAGGATAAGGCAGCTAGCAACCATAGCAAAAAAGGGATGTTGATAATTGGTACGATAATTACCGCCAAAACCATTTTGGTAGAGCCCCAATAAACGGGGCGTTTTAGAGTCCTCTCGACCCACCATTTTATAACGTGAATAGGCAGCGCAGCGTGCATCAACCCAAGTATAGCAAAAGGTAAATGCAACAAAACGTTGAACAACCCAGGAATTATTCGACTGGGCTTTTCGGCTGCCGCAAATCGTTCTGGTTCCGATACCCCTTGCCGACAGAGTTCTTCTTTGTAATCGGCTATTTCGTCACGTAAAACGGTTAACTCCTGGCAATGTTCGAAAGGATGCGCGTTAATCCAAGTTGCCAGTTCAAGTGCATATTGCCACCGATGTTCAAAAGAAATAGAAGGATCGAAACACAAAGGATGTATGCCTTTTCGGGTGAGCATCATAAGGTCCTCGTGAAAATCTGCCATTTCAGGGGTTTTTACATCCGGAATAAGGGTCCTCATATCGGCATCAAGTAGTACCGTTACCTCCGTTATGGTTTTAGAAGGATTTTCAAGATAAGATTCTCGATAATCGTTCAAGCAAATTTTGTTGCCTGCATCAACTAAAACATCACTGCCTATTAAATTGAAATCGCTGTAATTAATTCCTAAACCTTGCAGGTAAACAGGGTTTCTCCAGCCATCCTCAATAAGTGCCGAGAAACCAATGCGGGCTGCGCCTTTCTTGATGGGATGAAGGCGACGCTGAATCCGGTCATGGGTGAATCCTTCGCCGAAAATTAAAATGTTTCTTCGTCGACCGAGCAAACGATTGGTTTTAATAAAGCTTTCCTTATTTTTTTCAACCGTGTCAACCCGATCCCTTTGTCGGTAAATCGGGAGCATATGCAAGGACCAAAAAATCCAATTTGTAAATCGGTTAAAGACGTCTGCTCGCACCATGAAATGAACTATTGGTTTTCGCAATGAAGCAATTAACAAAGGATCCATGAATGATCCTTGATGGTTGCTGACAAATATGGTACGGCCGAAAAAATAGGGGCTTTTCTTACGAATGATGATCTTGCGAAAATAAAGCCGAAATGAATATTGGAATGCGCACCACATTAAAAAGTAAGAAAAGCGCATAAAACGAAATTACGTTGTTAAAAGGTACTAAATTAACAATCTTACTTTCATAATTAACTTATCAAATTAAAAAGAGGACCAAGTTAAATTTTACCTTAGGTGCATGAAAACAATCGGTATTTTTTGTGGAGGATTTTCTTCCGAGTTCGAAATTTCCATGAAAAGCGTCAATACCATCCTCGACCATTTTCCCGATGGTTTTAGCCCTTTAATCATAAAGGTGACCCGCGAAGGCTGGTTAACCGAAATGAACGGTAAATCCGGAATATTCGATTTGAACTGTGCCTCAGCAATCATCCAAGAACAAATTATTCCTCTTACCGGCGCGTTGGTGTACACGCACGGTGATCCCGGAGAAAACGGGAAAATACAGGCCTATTTGGACATGTTTAAGGTTCCTTACATCAATTCTGATCCCTTAGCCTCTTCACTTTCGTTTGATAAGTGGTATTGTAATCAGTTTTTAAAATCCTTTGGGTTTTCTGTTGCAAAATCCATTTTAAGCAAAAAAAACAGCAATCTTGACACAAACAGAATTGTTAACGAGCTAGGCCTTCCATTATTTATCAAACCGACGAATTCCGGATCGAGTTACGGGATTTCGAAGGTTAAATCAGCAAATGAATTGCAAAAAGCGTTGGCATTAGCCTACACCGAAGGGGAAACGGCGGTAATCGAATCTTTTCTCAACGGCATCGAAGTCACCTGTGGTGTTTATCGCAAAGCATCGGAAATACAAGCCTTACCCCTAACCGAAATTGTGTCGGAAAACGAGTATTTTGATTTCGAGGCAAAATACCAAGGGAAATCGCAAGAAATCACACCTGCTCGAATTTCTCCAGAACACACCTTGTCCATTCAGGCTCAATCAATCGAAATCTATAAGCTGTTAAATTTAAGATCCATTGCACGCATTGATTTTATGTTAGTTGACTCAACACCTTACGTAATTGAAGTAAATACAACCCCGGGATTTTCCGCGGAAAGCATCGTCCCTAAAATGCTCAAAGAGGCCGGCATTCCTTATTCTGAATTTTGGAATGATATTTTTGAAACCGAATTAAAGAGCAGCTAGACCATTCAACAATTCTTGCATCAAGGCTTTGATATGACTTTGTTCGCACTTAAAACCGCTAGCAATCAAGGTAAAAACGATGGTTCTCCCCGACAGGGTGTAGACGAAACCCGAATAGGACTTGACGCCTGTCATGGTTCCGCTTTTCGCGAAAACGCGGCCCTCGCCGGCTTGTCCCAAACAAAGATCTTTAATCGTACCCGACTTACCGGCAATGGGTAACGAATTTTTAAATGCCCCATACAACGCTGAGTTGCAAGCATAAGACAGTATTTGGCATAAATGTTTGGCTGAAATACGGTTGTAACGCGACAGCCCACTCCCATCGTATAAGCGAAGGTTTGTAGTATCCATTCTTGAAGACAAATATTGTTGATAGACTTTCAGACCATTGCTGTTAGAACCTAAACCCGTCAACTTATATGCAACACCGTTTAAAAGTCCCTCCGCAAAAAAATTTACACTTTTTTTATTTGTCCATTCAACGATTTCACCTACCGTACGACCTTCGATTTTTGCCACCTGCTGTATTGCATCATAGTCTGGTAACACCAAATTTTTATTCCGTACTCCAAAGACCCCCTTGGTAACAACAAATCCGCGCATTTTGAATGTCTCCGCAAGAACATCTGCAAAATTCTGTTCCGGATCAGCTACAGAACCACGTACCTTAAAATTTGATTCGTAAGCAGGAAGTTTACCGGTAGCCGTGCGCTTTTCACTGTACGCCTCCCCTTGCAGGTTCGAATTATCGCCTCGCGCTCGGGAACTGGTAATTAGATTTTTTAATTGAAGTCGCGTTTGGTTGGGATAGGTTGAAATTAGTTGAGCTCTACTTCCGGGCTTACCCGTGGAAAAATAATAATTAACGGCATTATCGTAATAATTGATCCCAGCAGAAAAGGCACCGTAGTAATTGCCCGAGTCCCATGCTGACCAACCCTTTGGGGTTCCTTCGTAACCGAAAGATGAACCGTCAATGATAACAGAGCCGCTTACCTTGCTAATTCCTTTATGCTTTAACATATCTACCAATCCGAATAACGCATTTACCTCTAGGCCTTCTCCGTGGAAAAATTTGCTGCCAAAAGAAACATCTCCCAAACCTCTTATCCAGACATTTCCGGTCAACACACTGTCTTTTATTGTTCCATCCGTATAGCACTCCGTCGCAAAACGATATTCCGAGCCTAGCAATTCCAATGCCATCATCGTCGAAAATACCTTGGTGGTAGATGCAGTCGGAAGCGCCACATTGCTTTGAAAGCTCAGCAGGGTATCTCCGGAAAAAATATCCACAGCCAACAGGCTACTCTGTGCGGCCGAAATATGAGGATCGCTTAAGTATTCAGCCATGCGATCCGAAATGCTTTGCGCTATTCCGTGGTTTCCAAGCATGAAACAACTCAAAATAGCGTAACTTCGAAATGCAATCATCGTATCACAAAAATTAAAAAATATATGCGAGTTATTCAGGATCCATGGTTTTTTTTTCAACATAATTGATGGGTAAAGAAAATTCTGAAAAAATAAAAATACTTCGAATTATCAATCGATTTAACATTGGGGGGCCCATTTGGAACGTTGCCCTGTTGACGAAACACCTCCCTGAAAACTACGAAACAAAATTGGTAGGTGGTCAAGCCAATGTTACGGAAGCATCGGCAATGGAGATATTGGAAAAGCTCAATATTACGGCGAGTATTTTACCCTCAATGTCACGAAAATTGAACTTAACCCGAGACTTAAAGGCTTTTTTTGAGCTCCGAAAGATCATTCGAGAATTCAAACCTCAAATCGTGCATACCCATGCATCAAAGGCGGGTTTTTTAGGACGTCTTGCGGCATTTACATCGGGAGTACCCGTTGTTGTTCACACGTATCATGGCCACGTATTTGAAAGTTATTTCGGAAAAATCAAAAGTTCCTTAATTAAACACGTTGAGCGCTTGCTAGCGCTAAAGACCACAGCTGTAGTAGCCATATCTGAAGCGCAAAAGAAGGCAATCAACGAACAATTTCGCATTTGCGCTTCTTCCAAAACCCACGTAATACCCTTGGGATTTGACTTGACTCCCTTTCACCCCAATGCAGTAATAAGATTAACGGCCCGCAAAGAATATCAGTTGAGCGACGCCACCATTGCCGTGGGAATCGTAGGCCGTTTAACGCCCATTAAAAACCATGAAATGTTTTTAAATGCGGCGCATCTTGTCGTATCAAACTCGCCATTGAATTATCGATTCTTTATTGCGGGAGACGGGGAGATGAAAACCGAGTTGCAAGAACACGCAGAGCTATTGGGAATCTCTCACAAGGTTGTGTTCACCTCGTGGATTTTCCCCATGGATCGATTCTATGCTGCCATGGACCTAATTTGTTTGACTTCACTCAACGAAGGTACTCCCGTAACCTTAATTGAGGCGCAAGCCGCCGGAATCCCGGTGATCAGCACAGATGTCGGGGGAGTCAAAAATACCCTAATCAACCATGAAACCGGCCTACTCCTTAGCTCCTTTGACTCAAAAGAACTTGCGGAAAAAATAGAATACCTGAGCACTCATCGCGAAAAGCGAATTCAAATGTCAAAAAATGCTCATACCTTTGCTGTTGAGCAACATTCTTACAGCCAGCTGATAGGTCGTATGGATAACTTGTATCAAAAATTATTGAACGATGCATAATTGGAAATTATTTGGAGGACTCTTTTTTTTGATGATATTGGTTTCCTGTAAAACCATCAATTCCAATCGAATTTTATTTCCGGAGGAAGGTAGCGCTTTGATCATCGAGTCGCTGCCCCCTTCAAACAGCACCTCGCAAATTATTCCCGGAGATGTTCTATCGATTGATTTTTACCCGAACAACGGTGAATTGAAAATAATTGGTAAAGTCAATGAGCAATCGGCCGATGAGAAAAGAAACTCGAGCTATGTGGTAGACCAGCAAGGAAATGTAACACTTCCACTTATAGGCAGTGTACAAGTGAATGGAAAAACCGTTGATGAGGTAAAAGTCATCTTGATAGGTCAATTGTCGAAGGTAATCCGAGAGCCTTTTGTTCAGGTGAGCATCGAAAATGAAAGAGTGGTATTATTTTCAGGAAAGGACGCAGGTAAAGTGATACCACTAACCCAACAAAACACCACTCTTGTTGAAGTAATTGCACTTGGCGGAGGATTGAAGAATTATGCGAAAGCAAAAGAAGTGCACCTTTTACGAAAAATCAATGGGTCCTATAAGGTTTACCGACTCGATATATCGTCCCTCGACAACATGAAGCCCGCAGCGACACTGGTCCATAATCATGATATCGTTGTTGTCAATTATTATCCCCGAACGGTGCAAAATAGCTTACAGGAAATCAATCCTTGGTTGAACCTTGCTGTAGCCGGCCTTGCGTTGGTTTCCATCATTTTACGATTTTATCCATGAAGAAACCGAGCCGAAGATTAAATGATTCCTTTAATCCTGTAATACTTCAAAATGTCTTGGCGAAACATTGGTATAAACCCTTGTTGGCCTTTGCCGTAATTTTTATCGCCGTATTTCTTTACTTCCGTTACACCAAACCCATTTTCGAATCTCAAGCGGTGCTTCAAATAATTCAAGAGAATAAAACACAGCAACTTTTGAACAACAACTTAGGGGTCTCAAGCACCCAACGCAGTTTATCGGAGGATGTTGAATTACTTCGCTCACCGATTTTGTTTAAAAATGCTGTTCAGGGATTAGGCCTCCACACTTTTGTGCACAACGACGGCCAATTACTCACCGAAAACTTATACGGATTTACACCCTTTTCAATAATAACCAACCAAGTCTCAGATTCTGGTATTTGCGCAATAAAAATTAACATTGAACCTCTTGAAAAAAACAGGTTCTCCCTGAGTTACGCCTATCAAAATAAGACGTATCGCATCTCCGGACGTCTTGCTAAACTTATTAAATCCCCGCATTTTGAAATTTTAATAAAAGCACAAAATGAAAGGAAATTTTTTGAATTAATCGAAAACGGAAGCATCTATTTCACCTTTAACCACCAACAAGACCTTGTAAAATTACTCCAAAGTGGATTGAGCATTGCTATCATTGACGAAGCAGCCAGGACAATCCAAATATCGTACCGTCACGAGAATAGGAAACTTGCTTACAACCTCATGCAAAGTCTTATCCGTGGTTATTTTACGTTTGAACGAATGCATAAGCAGGAGGAAAACTTGAAAACGCTCACCTTCATTGACAACCAACTAGACTCCCTTTCCACCATTTTAAATACCTCAAAGGACAGCCTCAGTAAATTTCAGCGTACACAAAATTTGCCAAGCCTTGAATACGAAGAATCCGATATAACAAAAAATCTATCCACCCTGAATACGCGTATCATGGAAATCAACGAAGAACTTTACGCGGTGGATTACCTGCAAAAAAACATCTCAGATCAAGTATCTCGTCCTGAAATTTTCAAAATACTGCCAGAGTTGGTAGGAAAAAGAAGCTTCGAAGGTTCTCTCACGCGCCAGATTGAAGAACTAAAACGCCTGCTAGAAATCAAGGAGGATCTTCTCCAAGACATTTCATATGAAAGCAAAAAGGTTCGGTTAACCAACGACCGAATCACAACCTGCGTTCAAGGAATTCGTCGCAGTATCTCCACCATTCACGATCGACTCAGGCACGAAAAAAGAATTTTAGATAACCAGGCTGAAGGCTTCGAAGGGCGGCTTTTAGGATTACCGGATAAAGCATCGGAATTCAACCGCTTGAAATATATGGAAGAGTTAAACAGAAATTATTTTAATCAATACACGGCAAAAAAAATAGAATTTCAATTAAGTAATGCTGGTTACTCCACTAAAAACCAAATACTTAGCCCTCCAGAATTATCCAACTTACCCATTTCTCCAAACCGCAACAAGACCCTCCTTTTTGCCATCATACTGGCATCCATCATCGGTTTTGGAAGCCTGTTTCTTGATTACCTCTTTTATAATCAAATTACCTCATTGGATGATCTTAAATCCCTACTTCCCGAATCCACTACGGTGCTCGGAATTGTCCCGATGCACAAAAGGAAAATGATGTATTCACAAATTGTCATAACGGATGCACCGAAGTCGCGCCTTACTGAGTCTATCCGAAACATTAAATCCAACATGAATTTTGTCAACCAAAACGCGAAAACCGTTGCCGTGTCTTCCTCGATATCCGGGGAGGGAAAAACCTTTGTTCTTCTCAATTTGGCAGCTACCTATGCTCTTGCTGGGAAAAAATGCATTTTGTTGGATCTTGATCTTAGAAAACCTAAAGTCCACCACGGTTTCGGGGTCCCAAACGAAAAAGGAATGAGCCAAATCTTATCGGGATTGATGCCCTTACACGAGGCAATAAGCTCGTCAAAAATTACGAACCTCGATTTTATTACAGCTGGTCCCGTACCTCCCAACCCATCCGATCTTATTCAAGGAGCGACCTTGTCAAAGGTTCTGGAGGAACTTAAAGGAAACTACGATATCCTTTTTATCGACAATCCACCGGTTGGTTTGGTTTCAGACGGCATCAATATTTTAACGCAATGCGACATTCCCATTTATTTATTCAAGGCCAATTATTCCAAAAGAGAGTATGCCGAACAAATCATGAATCTATTTTCCATTCAGAAAATGCAAAAAATCAACGTTATTCTGAATGCTGTTCCAACAAGTGGTGGGTTCTACGCATATGGGTATGGGTATGGATACGGTTATGGATACGGTTATGGATACGGAAACCATTACGGGGGTTACTACTCCGATGATCGCACCGAACCATGGTGGAAAAACTTGTTGACCAAATTAACATTTTGGAACAAGAAAAAAGTGAAGCATGAAAGTTGAATATTTTTCGATCGAGGGCTTGGTTAAGATTACTCCCAATGTATTCGACGATGAGCGGGGCTATTTCATGGAAACCTTTAACGCTGTTCGCTACAAGGAGGTTCTCCCTTTCAATTTTCTTCAAGACAATGTTTCGTCTTCAAGATATGGAGTGATTCGTGGTCTTCATTTTCAGTTTCCTCCCTACGCTCAAGGAAAATTGGTGCAAGTTTTGAGAGGTAAAGCTCTAGACGTTGCCGTTGATCTTCGAAAAAATTCCCCAACCTACGGCAAATGCCAAACCATCGAACTTTCCGAAATTAATCGGACACAATTTTACATTCCCGAAGGATTTGCCCACGGCTTTTTGGCGTTAGAAGACCATACGCTGTTGAGTTACAAGTGTACCTCGGTTTATTCGGCTGAGCACGAGGGCACCTTACTTTGGAACGACCCGGATCTTGGAATTCAGTGGCCCGACGTTCCAAAAATCGTTTCTTCCAAAGACGAAAATGGCATTCCTTTACGCTTATTCGATAGTCCATTCGCGTTATGAATTCAAGCCTGAAGCTTATATTGTTCTTCCTTGGAACTTTCCTCGCCACACTTGCACTGATGATCGTGCTGCTTGAATTTTCGCGTACTCTCGGAATTCGCGGCAACAATAATACCGACAAAAGGTGGAGCAAAAGTTCCAAACCCTCGTTGGGGGGAATTGCAATTTTTTTATCGGTCTTCTTTTCATTAATTACTTACCTCATTTCGCACCCCCTTGAAAATGTATTCAGTGATTCTTCCTTTGTATATTTCTTCGTTGGTATGTGTTTGGCTTTCTTTATGGGATTATCCGACGATGCCTTCGACACAAAGCCTTTGATTAAATTAACTGCTCAAATCTTTTGTGGTTTGCTCATTGGTTTTTCAAAAAAGTTAATTCCTGTAAGTGAGGTCGAATCCATCAATCTTATGGTTACCGTCTTGTGGACCGTAGGGGTGATGAATTCCCTAAATATGCTCGATAACATGGACGGAATTGCGGCCAGTATAGCAACCAGCGCACTCATCAACTTTATCTGCATTAGCCTCTTTTTCTGTAATCATGTTTCGGATATCTACCTATTTTTATTAATCGGTTTTATTGGCGCAACAGCGAGTTTCTTAACGTTCAACAAACCTCCTTCAAAGTTATTTATGGGAGACTCAGGAAGCCAACTTATCGGCTACGTTTTGGCCTATTTTTCGGTGTTCATTTTATGGGACGAGAAGGGAATTTCTGAAATTCCATTTTGGGTAGCCACCCTTATTCTCATGATGATATTGGCAATGCCTTTTATCGATACATTTACCGTGGTATACAATCGCGTTAAACGAGGAGCGTCACCTGCAAGAGGAGGTAAAGACCACACAACGCACCATTTAGTTTATTCGGGTTACTCCGAATTTCAAGTATGGTTGATTTTTACGGCTTTTTCCTTCACCCTGGGAGGCCTTGGATTGGTGATGCTGTGCCTCTATAGTGCGGGAGCTGGTTATTGGATTTTAGCCCTGTTTTTTCCACTAATTATAGCGTTTTATTATTTTTTTCGACGAACTCATGTTTTCACTCCCCCCGCTTCGAAATCATCAAGCGACACTAATTCTTAGTACCCTATTGACTCTTTGCTTTTGCTCCCCTCCCCCTAAAAAAATTACCAAAAGAGAAAATAAATCGCCTACAAACGGTTTTCCAACCATTCCAAAATCCATTACATTTTTCGGAAAAGTTTGTTCCCTGGCCGACCAAGATGTTCAAGAACGACTAGATCGGGAACTGTTGGTAAATGCTTTTTACCAGAGTAGTACGACGCTAATCATCAAAAAAAGCGCCCGATATTTCCCCATAATTGAACCTATCCTTCGTTCAGAGGGCATCCCGGAGGATTTCAAGTACTTGTGTGTAATTGAAAGTAATTTGAATAATGTTACCAGCCCGGCGGGAGCAACAGGATTATGGCAATTTATGCCTGCCACAGCCCTTGAATATGGCCTCAAGATCAACTCGGAAATCGATGAAAGACATCACTTGGAAAAAAGCACTAAAGCGGCATGTGCCCTAATCAAATCCAATTACGCGTTATTCAATAATTGGGTTAATGCCTGCGCAGCCTATAATAGAGGTCCGAATGGTTTACTACAAGACTTTAAATCCCAAGGAGTACAACATTATTTTGATGCCGAAATGAACCTCGAGACTGCCAGGTATGTTTTAAGAATCATGGCGCTTAAAATGATTCTCGAGAACCCTGAACCTTACGGATTTCGTATTCCTGCAAAAAGCCGCTATCCACGTTATAAGACGAAAAAATTCTTGATCAACCGGCCCATCACAAACATCTCAAAATGGTCTATCGAGCACGGGGTTAATCAGAAAATACTGCGCCTGCTCAATCCATGGATATTAGGAAACCAATTGACGGAAAAATCCCTACCCTGCTTCATTGATTTACCAAAGGATGCCCAACAATTAAACAATAAGCATTCATTGTGAGCACCAAATCGATAGGGCCTTACGTTCGTCTCTACGGAGCTCGTGAACACAACCTTAAAAACGTTGACCTATCCTTCAAACGTCAGCAGCTTATTGTGCTAACAGGTATGAGTGGCAGCGGAAAAAGTTCGCTTGCCTTTAACACGCTGTTTGCGGAGGGGCAGAGAAGATATATTGAAACCTTCTCCTCCTATGTTCGCCAATTTATGGGTGGGCTTGAACGCCCAAATATCGACAAAATAGAAGGTTTATGCCCAGTGATATCCATAGAACAAAAAACGGTTTCGAGGTCTCCTCGCTCTACCGTTGGCACCATAACCGAACTCAATGACTTTTTACGATTGCTCTTTGCCCGAACATCGATTGCCTATTCGATGCAAACCGGCGAAAAAATGGTCAAATACAGCGATCGGCAAATAGCCGAGCTGATTCAAGAACAATATTCAGGAAAAAAATATGCGCTTCTCGCCCCAAAAATCCGTGCTCGAAAAGGACATTACAAAGAACTATTTGAACAAATTATTCGACAAGGTTACACAAAAGCTCGTGTTGATGGTAAAATTCTTGATGTCAAACCAGGAATGAAATTAGATCGCTACAAAACGCATGATATCGAAATAGTGATCGATCGATTTTCCGAAAATTCCACCGACAAAGATCGCCTTTACCAAGCTATTGCAACAGGTATGAAGTTAGGATCTGGCTTTGTTTTAGTGCTTGACTGGGACTCCAATGAAATCCGTTATTTTAGCCGAAACCTCATGTGTCCTACTACCGGTATCGCATATCCCGAACCTGAACCCAATCTATTTTCCTTTAACTCGCCTTATGGCGCGTGCCCCGCTTGTCATGGACTGGGCGAGATAAGCGCAATAGATCTGAATAAAATAATTCCTGATGCTTCAAAATCAATTGCCAAAGGAGGGATCGCTCCCTTGGGTGCCATGAAAAACAATTGGTTTTTCGTCAAATTGGAATCCTTTGTAGCTTCTTTAGGGCATACATTAGCAACTCCCTTGAACGAGTTCAATGAACAGGAAATCAACCTCTTGATTTATGGAAATGAAGGCCTTGAGTCCTTGCTTAATCAGCAACATGAACCCTTTGAAGGAATTGCTCAATTTATGCTTCGTTATAAAGAAGACGGCGATCCGACCCTCGTTCGATGGGTTGAGCAATTTTTGGAAAAAAAACGATGCGATACCTGCCATGGTCATCGGTTGAAACAAGAAGCATTGCATTTTAAAATTGGTAATTGCCATATAGGTGACATTTCCAATATGGATTTAACGGTCTTGGCTGGATGGGTAAACGGCATAGAAAAGTATTTTGACCAAGATCAACAGCGCATCGGAGCCGAGATTATCAAAGAGATTCGAAGCAGACTGGCATTTATTCTGGAAGTAGGTTTAGGATACCTCACCCTAGGTAGATCCTCAAAAAGCTTATCGGGAGGGGAAGCTCAACGAATTCGCTTAGCCACACAAATTGGTACGGAACTCATCAACGTAATGTACATTTTGGACGAACCCTCCATTGGCCTGCACCAGAGGGATAACCAAAAATTGATTCGCGCCCTCAAAAAATTGAGGGATGCAGGAAATACGGTCGTTGTGGTGGAACACGATAAGGAAATGATATTAGCAGCCGATGAAATCATCGACATAGGCCCTAAAGCAGGAGTCAACGGAGGAGAAATCGTATTTCAGGGCTCCGTAGAACAAATGCTTGCTTCAACCTCCGTAACGGCAAGTTATTTTACTGGAGAAAAACGCATTGAAGTTCCCAAGAACCGAAGAAAAGGAACCGGAAAAAACCTTGTTTTATTCGGGGCTAAAGGAAATACCCTGAAAAATATCACCTTAAAGCTACCCTTGGGAACCTTCACCTGTATGACTGGGGTTTCCGGGAGTGGAAAATCCACGCTCATCAACCATACACTCTTCCCTATATTGATGAAGCATTTTCATAACAGCACATCTAATCCATTGGAGTATGAAGGGATTGATGGATTAGAACACCTTGATAAAGTAATTTCCATCGATCAAAGTCCCATTGGACGCACACCGCGTTCCAATCCTGTAACTTACACCAAGGTATTCGATGAAATCCGCAGTTTATTCGCATCGCTTCCCGAAGCCCAAATACGCGGTTACAAACCCGGACGATTTTCATTCAATGTAAGCGGAGGTAAATGCGAAACGTGCAGCGGTGCAGGTTTGCAATTGGTTGAAATGAACTTTCTACCGGATGTCTATGTCACCTGCGAAACATGTCAGGGAAAACGTTACAACAAGGAAACCTTAGAAGTGAAGTACAGAGGAAAAAACATATCCGATGTTCTCAATATGTCCATTGCAGAGTCTGTTGATTTTTTTGAAAATCAACCTAAAATTTACAGGACCTTGAAAACCCTAGATAGCGTGGGATTGGGTTATTTAACTTTGGGACAAGCTTCCACCACCCTTTCCGGCGGCGAGGCACAGCGCATTAAATTAGCATCAGAACTTACAAAACGGGCAACAGGAAAGACCCTTTATCTATTGGATGAACCTTCAACCGGACTGCATTTTGAAGATATTAAAATGTTGTTAAATGTTCTTCACAGACTTGTGGATGAAGGAAATACAGTCCTCGTTATAGAACACAACTTAGACATTATTAAAACCGCGGACTACATTATAGACTTAGGTCCTGAAGGAGGAAAACAGGGAGGACAAATTATTGCAAGTGGAAGTCCAGAACATATGATTCGTAAACACCGTGAGGATTCACCAACAGCCTATTTTTTAGCCGAGGAGTTAAAATAAATCACGGCGTTAAAAAAAAATGTAATTTTGCATGCTTAACCAAAATAAGAATCATGGCAGTAGAAATAACCGATCAAAATTTCACCGAATTAGTCCTGAACTCCGAAAAACCTGTGTTAATTGATTTTTGGGCAGAATGGTGCGGCCCTTGTCGAATGATTGGCCCTGTGGTTGAGGAATTACACAATGAATATGGAGGGCGGGCGATCATAGGCAAGGTAAATGTGGATCATAATTCAGAGATGGCGAACAAATACCAAGTGCGAAGCATACCGACAATTTTATTCATTAAAAACGGAGAAGTTGTTGACCGTTCCGTGGGTAACGTTCCAAAAGCGACGCTCGCATCAAAGCTGGATGCCATACTTTAAGGAAATCAGCTTCCCGATATGGAAAATCTTTTACGGAGGCTAAAATATTACGGTATAGGGTTCGGGATAGGGCTCGTCTTTGTCATCGTATTATTTCGTCAAAAAGGATGTTCGTGGACCCCTGGAAATCGCGTCAAATCTGCTGTACTCGAACGCATCGTATTCGTTGATTCTTTGGATATGGTATTTTTGAAGACCCACAAAATCACGCCCAAAAAATTGAAAAAGTTCATCCTGCACGGCACGGTATCTTTCATGGACAGTAAGCGGAGCGGCAATGAGAAAATTTACCATTTTAATGGAACTTTAGGTAAAAATAATTCGTTCAATTGCCTACTTGCCTACCGGGAGAATAGCGCAGTAGTCGATGTGGATTTTTTACACGATAAACCGCAGGATTACAAAAGGCTGGAAGGCAATGCAAGGCCATTTCTGTACACAACAAAAAACTGGTTTTCCGGCAAACTCGAACTACTCAAAGTTTTAGAAAAAGGCCTACCTGTGGCACCCGAAAAATTCACCCAACTGTTTTTATCAAGAGGAACCTTAAATGCAGACTGTTCAAACCTCGATGTCCAAAAGCCCATTTGCTATTTAAACTACCCCTTTGGAAGCGATTCCGTGCATCAAGATCTTTTGCTTAAAACAACCTGGTTTCAGGAAAAGATAGAAATCCTGGATGTGACAACCGAAGCCTGCGTCGCACGCAAAAAGTAACATATACAAGCACTTATTTGTTGATAAAATGGCTGAGCGACGAATCCAGGCATTACTTTAATAAATACTTTTGAAACATGGAATTTAGTGCTAGACAAATCGCGGACTTACTGCAGGGAACGGTTGAGGGCGAAGAACAAGTTTGCGTAAATAACTTGGCGAAAATCGAAGAAGGGCAACTCGGTTCCCTCACTTTTTTAGCTAATCCAAAATACGAACCGTTCATTTACCATACAGCATCCAGCGTTTGCATCGTAAATAAGTCCTTTGAACCGAAACAAGCCCTGCCTCCTTCACTGACCCTAATTCGCGTTACCGATGCTTACGCGAGTTTTGCCGAGATCCTGAAAATGTACGCCCAAATTCAAAAAAAACCAACAAGAATTGAACAACCGTGTTACATTGATCCCTCTGCTGAGATTGGAGCAAATTGCTACATCGGGGCCTTTGTCTACCTTGGCGCAAACGTTGTAATAGGAGATAATTGTGCTATCTTTCCCGGAACATATGTGGGAGATTACAGCCAAATTGGTAACAACACCACCTTGCATTCCGGGGTACAAATTTATGATCGCATGCTAATTGGTCAGCGCTGCATTATCCACGCTGGAACCGTGATTGGAAGTGATGGCTTTGGTTTCGCTCCCGATAGTCAGGGAATTTACAGTAAAGTCCCTCAAATTGGGAATGTGATTATCTCCGACGATGTGGAAATCGGTGCAAATTGCACGATAGACCGGGCCACCCTGGGTTCGACAAAAATTGGTAGTGGCGTTAAAATTGATAACCTTTGCCAAATTGCTCACAATGTGGAAATTGGCGATCATACCGCAATGGCTTCTCAGGCAGGAATTGCAGGCTCTGCAAAATTGGGCAAATTTGTGATGGTAGGCGGCCAAACAGGAATAAATGGACATCTTTCGATTGCTGATAAAACAAAAATCGTCGCACAATCTGGAATTCCATCTTCCATAACATCTGCGGATACCTTTATGGGCTCGCCAGCAATTACCTTGAATGATTTCAAACGTTCCCACATAGTTTTTCGACGGTTACCCCAAATTATGGACGAAATAGAGACCATGCGAAAAGAGTTAATTGATTTAAAAAAAAATAAACACAAGTAATGGTAGAAACTCAATGTACGTTGACCGAAGCGATTCAATTTATCGGAGTTGGGTTGCATAGTGGAAAAAAAGTAAATCTAACTATTTGTCCGGCGCCAGAAAACCATGGATATATCTTTCAAAGGACAGATGTTGAAGGTCAACCCCTCATTCCGGCAGATGTCGATTTGGTGATTGCAACCGATCGAGGGACGACTTTGGAACATCATGGAGTTCGCGTCCAAACTACGGAACATGTGCTTGCTGCTCTTGTTGGATGTGGCATAGATAATGCCCTAATTAAGCTCGATGGGCCTGAAATTCCAATTTTAGACGGCAGTTCCATGCCTTTTGTGCATGCCATTGAGAAAGTGGGAAAAAGTAACCAAAACGCCGAGCGTGTTTACCTGGAGCTTGACGAGATTATTCCATGGGAGGATACCGCCCGCAACATCGAATTTTTAGCAGTTCCCAATCCGATCTTTCGAATAACCGTGATGGTAGACTATAATTCCCCCGTTTTGGGCACACAACACGCAAGCATGTACAACCTAGGGGAATTTAATCGTGAAATCGCCCCATGTAGAACCTTTTGTTTTCTGAGGGAGTTGGAAGTACTTGCAAAAAATAACCTCATTAAAGGGGGGGATTTGGACAACGCCATCGTTCTGGTTGACCGCACGGATGTTACAAAAGAAGAACTGCATCGCCTGGCAACTCTGCTCGGAAAGACCAATCTCGACATCAGCATTGAAAAAATTGGGGTGCTGAATAGCAGTAAACTGCAGTTTGAAAACGAACCAGCAAGACATAAACTTCTCGATATTGTTGGAGATTTAGCCCTAGTTGGCCGACCAATAAAAGCCCATATTCTGGCTGCAAGGCCGGGACATTTCGGAAACGTTGCTTTTGCCAAAATCCTCAAAGAACAAATTAAAAAACAACAATCCAAGGAGCGTTTCTTCGATCTCAGTCAAAAACCGGTTTACACCATAAAGCAAATTGAGGAAATACTTCCCCATCGTTATCCATTCTTGTTGGTCGATAAAGTAATCTCCATTACGGAAAATGAGATAATTGGCCTTAAAAACATCACCTTTAATGAACCTGTGTTTACAGGACATTTCCCAGGAAATCCGGTATTCCCCGGGGTATTGCAAGTGGAAGCCATGGCTCAAGTTGGCGGGATTTTCGCGTTGCACCGTTTAGATGATCCCCACCTCTATACTACCTACTTCATGAAAATTGATAACGTTCGATTCAAATCGAAAGTGTTGCCCGGAGATACCCTCATTTTCGCATTGAAACTTATGTCGCCCATTCGAAGAGGCCTCGTGGAAATGTCGGGTACTGCTTACGTAAACGGCCATGTTGTGATGCAAGCAGAAATGCTCGCTCAAGTTATAAAAGATAAAGCATGATTTCTCCACTCGCCGAAATACATCCCAACGCAACTATCGGTGCAAACGTTCAATTAGCTCCTTTTAGTGCCATTCATGAGGATGTTATCGTTGGTGAAAACACGGTGATTCACAGCAACGTGCATTTATATCCGGGCACACGAATTGGGCAAAATTGTGAAATTTTTCCAGGCGCAGTCATTGGAGTAATCCCACAGGACCTGAAATTCGAAGGGGAATACACGACCGTCGAAATCGGAGACCACACCAAAATACGTGAGTGCGTTACCATTCACCGGGGTACGAAACACACAGGAAAAACAACCATTGGATCCCACTGCCTACTCATGACTTATGTTCATGTAGCGCACGATTGTCAAATTGGAAATAACGTGATTTTAGCCAGCTATACGGGCTTGTCAGGACATGTGACGATCGACGATTTTGCCATTTTGGAGGGAAAAGTAGCAGCACAACAATTTGTGCACATCGGTAAGCACGCTTTTATTGGAGGCGCATCCCTCATCCGTAAGGATGTGCCTCCGTACATCAAGGCAGCTCGCGAGCCCTTAACCTTTGCGGGCGTAAATTCGATAGGTTTACGTCGGCGAGGTTTTAGCGACGAGGTCGTTCAACAAATCGAAGACATATATCGATGCCTGTATGTCCAGAACAGCAACTTAGCAAAGGGAATTGAGTCGGCACTTGAAACCCTTCCTGAATCTGTTTTGCGGAATGAAATCCTAAGTTTTATCCAGGCATCCGATAAAGGCGTTATTCGAGGAATGATTTAAGCATGCTTCACCGAGGAGAAATCGTTACATTAAACATCGAGGGGTACGCTTTTGGTGGTAAAGGTATTGCGAAAATACCCATGGATGGATCCCATTTCGTAGTATTTGTTGACAACGCGTTTCCCGGTCAAGTAGTGAGTGCTAAAATCAGTACAAAACGCAAAAATCACGCAGAAGCAAAATTGGTGGAGGTGATTAAGCGGGCTCCCTGTGAAAAGATTTCCGAGTTTCAAGAAATCTCTGGCGCACCCTACCTGTTTGTCCCAGAGGAACTGCAGCGCGCAATGAAGTCGGAGTCCACACTAAGCACTTTTTCCAAAATCAGTGGACAAAAGAATATGGAACGACTCTTCGATGAATACATAGCCTCCCCGTCTTCTTACTTCTATAGAAACAAAATGGAGTATAGTTTTTCCAGCATTGAACACATCGCGGAAACAGGAGAAGAATTGGACAACGCCTTTGCTCTTGGGTTTAAGCGAAGAGGCACATGGTGGAAAGTCGAAAATTTAAATCGCCCAAGCGGTTTATTCGACCAGGAATGGGAAAGTCAACTTCCTATCTTAAGGACCTTTCTTCAAGACAGCCAACTTCCCGCCTGGCATCCCCCTCAGAAAAAAGGATTTTTTCGCCATATCATTGTGCGAAAATCCTTCAAAGACGACCGACTTCTCGTGCATTTAGTCACCTCGTCGAAAGGCATTAAATCCTTTAACGCCCCATCCTTTGTGGCAAAACTCCTCGAACTTCACGGAGAACGGATTGCGGGAGTGCAACACACCGTTAACGATGAAGTGGCCGACCGATCTAAAATTGAGAACGGCCGAACCATGCAATTGTTCGGTTCTCCCTGGGTGGAGGAAATTTTATTAGGCCTAACCTTTCAAATGCGTATGGAAAGTTTTTTTCAAACCAATCCAAAATGCGCTGAATTGCTTTATCAAAAAGCTATTGACTATTTGTTGGAAGATTTGAACGATGGAGAAGAAATTTTGGACTTGTTTTGTGGTACGGGAACCATCGCACAACTCATCGCTCAACGAAAAAAAGAGGAAAAAATCTCGGGCGTTGATTTGGTTGCTGAGGCCATCGAGGATGCAAAAGAAAATGCCCTAAAAAACGGCTTAAGCAATGTTTCTTTCTACGCTTCTGATGTTGGTAAATTTCTGAAGGAACACCCTCATCTCGAAGGTAAAATTGCAGCGGTAGTTTTGGACCCTCCACGAGCCGGGATCGCACCTAAAACCTTGTTAAAAACTATCGGATTGGGTGCAAGGAGGATCGTGTATATCTCGTGCAATCCTTCAACACAAGCCCGTGATGCCTCCATATTATTTGAAGCCGGCTATTCGTTAGAAAAATTCAGCCTAGTGGACCAATTTCCCCACACGGGGCATATTGAATCGATTGCGAAATTTATAAAAAAATGAAAGTAAGTATTGTTTCCATTGGTGATGAATTATTGATCGGTCAAACGATCAATACCAACGCTTCTTGGCTGGGCCTTGAACTTTCATCGATTGGAGCGCGCATCCTGCAAGTTCTCACCATTTCAGACGATCCACATCAAATAATCCGTGCCATAGAATTGTCGGAATCTGACCTAATCATCGTAACAGGAGGTTTAGGACCAACCAAAGACGATCGAACCAAAAAGGTGTTGGCAAATTATTTTGAAATGCCTTTGGTACATGATGCCACTACCTTGAAGCATATCGAAGCATTTTTCGCCCGTAGAAATCGCCCTATGCTGCAGGCGAACATAGACCAAGCTCTGTTGCCAAGGGGATGCGAAATTTTACCGAATCAGTGGGGAACTGCAGCAGGAATGTGGTTCGAAGGAAAGGGGAAGTCGCTCATCTGTTTGCCGGGAGTTCCCTACGAAATGAAAGGTATTTTTTCGGAGGAAATTCTTCCTCGACTAAAGAAAAGGTTTACCCTAAACGCGCTATTCCATCGAACGGTCATTACTCAAGGAATTGGTGAAAGTTTTTTAGCGGAGCGCATTGCAAAATGGGAAGAGTCCTTAGAACAGCAAAACCTGAGCCTCGCCTACCTGCCCTCGCCGGGTTTGGTTAAATTGCGCATTGGCTCACTACGTGGTAGCGAGGATGCTGCATTGATCAATTTAAAGATGGATGAACTTAAAACCTTGATTCCCGAATTCATAATAGGCTACGAGGGTGATACCGTGGCGGGAGTGGTAGGAGAACTGTTGAAAAAATTCCAAAAAACGGTCGGTACTGTGGAGAGTTGTACCGCAGGAAATGTAGCCTCTTCTTTGGCAGGAATCTCAGGGTCTTCCGACTATTTCCGAGGTGCTTTAATTACGTATCAAACCTCCTTAAAAACACAACTTCTCAACATCCCAGCCACTTTTATCGAACAATACGATGTCGTGAGTTTCGAAGTTGCGAAACAGATGGCGGAAGAAGGAAGAAAGCAGTTGCGCACCGACTACTGCCTCAGTACTACGGGGGTCATGGGTCCTTCAAAAGGAGATTCTCAAGATGAGATTGGAACCGTCTGGGTTGGATTAGCCGGACCTTTTGGCTCGGATGCAAAACGCTTCATTTTTGGAGATGAGCGTTCGCGAAATATAGATATGACAACCTTAGCCGCACTCAATTTTCTGAGGCTAGCACTTGTGGAACAAGCGCACAATTACCGCAAATAATATTTGACCTAAAAATATATTATTCTTGTTTATTTAGGAAAAAAGTCGTTTCTTTGCACCCGTTTTATCTATTCAGAAAGACCAAGAAGTATGTCACGCATTTGTCAACTCACTGGAAAATCCGTAATGGTAGGGAACAATGTTTCCCACTCCAACCGTAAAACCAAGCGCCGTTTTCTACCAAATCTCTTAACTAAGAAATTTTATGTGCCGGAAGAGGATAATTTTATTACCCTCAAGGTTTCAGCGGCTGCCTTGCGTACGGTCAACAAGAAAGGTATTTCAGCCTGTCTCAAAGAAGCTCGTGCCAAAGGTTTTCTTAAGTAAATAAAGTAACGTAACAACGAATCCACATGGCAAAAAAAGCAAAAGGAAATCGAATTCAGGTGATACTTCAGTGCACTGAACACAAGGACTCAGGCATGGCAGGTATGTCACGTTATATTACCACCAAAAACCGAAAAAATACGCCCGACCGAATAGAATTGAAAAAGTACAATCCCGTTCTCAAACGTTACACCGTTCACAAAGAAATTAAATAAATAAGTCATGGCGAAGAAAGTAGTTGCAACTTTACAGAAAGGCGGCGGGAAAGAGCACACCAAAGTGATTAAAATGGTGAAATCAGCAAAAACCGGCTCTTACACTACCAAAGAAGAAATTGTGCACAACGATAAGGTGCGACAATGGTTTTCTAAACAATAAGTCTCAAGAACGCTGTCCCGGTATTGCCGGGATTTTTTTTGTACCATGGGCTTATTTGATTTTTTTACACGCGGCAAAAACGACAACCTGAATAAAGGGGTTGAAAAGACCAAGCAATCCTTTTTATCTAAAATTTCTCGCGCAATTCTCGGTAAATCAACCGTGGATGCAGAGGTGCTCGACAATTTGGAGGAGCTTTTGATAGCCTCGGATGTGGGAGTAGCGACAACATTAAAAATCATTGAACGCATCGAAGCTCGGGTAAGGCGCGACAAAATCATTAATACCGAAGAACTTCACCAGATTTTAAAAGAGGAAATCTCCGGCTTACTCGCCGACAGTAAGATATCCCTGGAACAAAACCAAACAATCAACCCAGGAGAACCCTATGTAATTATGGTAGTGGGTGTAAATGGCGTTGGTAAGACAACCACTATCGGGAAATTAGCACACCAGTTCAAGGGCGGGGGTAAAAAAGTACTCTTAGGTGCTGCCGATACGTTCAGAGCTGCCGCCGTAGACCAATTGGTGATCTGGGCCCAGCGCGTTGGCGTAGACATCGTTCAGCAAGGCATGAATGCCGACCCGGCAAGCGTTGCCTTTGATACACTTCAATCGGCAAAAGCCCAAAACGCCGATGTTGTCATCATCGACACGGCAGGTCGACTGCACAACAAAGTGAATTTGATGAACGAATTGGGGAAAATCAAACGGGTGATGAACAAGGTATTTCCGAACGCACCGCACGAAATTTTATTAGTTTTAGATGGATCGACCGGACAAAATGCTTACGAACAAGCCAAGCAATTTGCTCAAGCCACCGATATAAATGCCTTAGCTATAACTAAGTTGGACGGAACAGCTAAAGGGGGGGTTGTTATTGGAATATCCGATCAAATGCAAATCCCCGTTAAATATATTGGAGTGGGCGAAACCCCAGAGGACCTTCAATTATTCGAAAAAAGCGCATTTGTCGAAGCCCTGTTTAGCGAAAGCAAATAATTACGGTATCCTGCTTACCATAAATTCGAAGCATTAAATTACAAATTGCGTAACTTCGCACAAAACTTTCCCATGCTGAAATCGCTGCTCTTTATCTCTGCAATCTTTCCCACTTTTGGTTTTTCATTTGCACAACTTTATAATGTTAGAGGCTTTGTGAGCGATAAAACTACAGGAGAAGCAATTAGCAATGAAAAAGTTACCCTACTTGGAGGGGATAGTTCACTTGTTGCCGGAGCTGTGACCGATCAAAACGGGCTGTTCTCCATTCCAAAGTTGGAAGCTGGTGGGTACATTCTGAGGTTAAAAATTTCCGGCTACGAAAAAACTACTTTACCCATCACATTAGGAGGCGCTCAAAAAATACTGGATGTTGTAATCCAACTAACGCCAACCAACCTGACCTTCAACGATGTGGTCGTGAGCGCCGACGCAAAAACCAAAAAAACCAAACCTGAGGTTGGCCTTATTAAGTTCGATAAAACCGCCGTTGAGCGCATTCCGGTTTATGGTGCAGAAAGCGACATACTCGGCGCCGTTTCCGTAACTCCGGGAGTTACCACCACGGGCGATCAGGGAGGCCAATTCTACGTACGAGGCGGAACTCCCATTCAAAATAAAACACTTTTGGATGGAATGACCATTTACAACCCTTTTCATTCGATCGGTTTTTTCTCCATATTCGAAACCGAACTCGTAAAATCTGTGGATATCTACACCGGGGGCTTTGATTCCAAATACGGCGGGAGGGTTTCCTCCATCATGGATATTTCATACCGCGATGGTGATCGAGGGGCTTTTGGAGGAAAGGCTTCTTTGTCTCCTTTTCTTGCCAAACTCGTTTTGGAAGGTCCCTTGGGCAGGCCTGTTAAAGGACAACTTTCTTCAGGGTCCTATGTTTTCACGGCAAAACACAGCCTTTTGGACTATACCTCCAAATCCTTGTATCCTAGGGTTAACGAGGGAGAAGGTCTGCCGTTTAATTTTACGGACCTGTATGGAAAAATGACGTTTACCGCTGATGGAGGTTCCAAGGTAAGTGTTTTTGGTTTTCACAACCGGGATAGTGTAAATTACCAAATTGCGGATTTAAATTGGCAAGCTTCCGGAGGAGGTTTGAATTTCTTGCTAATTCCCTCAGGTTCTCCGGTACTCGTGCGAGGGCATGTTAACGGTTCTAATTTTAAGACCACTTTTGACGAGTCTGAGGTTGAACCCCGCTATTCTCTCATTGGGGGCTTCGACCTGGGGTTTGATTTCTCATATTTTTTAAGAAATGAAGGAGAAATGAGCTACGGCATCAATTTCTCAGGATTCAATACCGAATTTGTAACGTTTAATGAACTTAAGCGACGTATTGAATTAATTAACTTTAACACAGAAATTGGCGCCTATTATAACTACCGGAGGGTTTCTAAAAACCTCAGATGGGTTGTACAGGCAGGAATTCGGATTCAAGCCTATGCTTCCTTGAGTACCATTTCTCCTGAGCCTCGCTTAGGGTTAAAATACAACGCTTCTGAAAGGTTGCGACTTAAATGTTCCGGCGGACGATATTCCCAAAATTTCACCTCGGCTTCCAGCGATAAAGACATCGTTAACCTGTTTAATGGCCTGCTTTCAGCTCCAACGAATGTGCAGGAGGAGTTTGTAAACGAATACGGAAATACCAGGGCCATTAACAATGGACTGCAGTACGCTTGGCACGGAATAATTGGGATGGAATACGACCTAAATAAAAATAATTTTATCAATGTGGAAGGTTATTACAAGTATTTTTCGCAATTAAGTAACATCAATCAAAATAAACTATACGAAGATTTGGCGCAGTTCGCATACGTGGCCGATGTTTTTAAAAAGGATTTCATTATAGAGTCAGGTACCACTTACGGAATCGATGTGCTCTACAAGTTAACGCTGAACAGGCTTTTCTTTTGGGGTGTTTACTCGTACAGCCATTCGACTCGTTGGGATGGTTTTAGCGAGTATTTCCCAGTATTCGACCGAAGACACAACGTAAATCTCGTGGGCTCTTATCAATTTCGAAAGAAAAAGGACCTCGAGCTAAACGTGCGTTGGAATTTAGGATCAGGACTTCCTTTCACCCCAACAGCAGGATTTTACCAAACAGAAAACTTTTCAGGAGGTATTATCACCGACTATGTGACCAACAACCCATCTACGATCAGTACTCTCCTGGGCACCTTCAACAGCCGGAGGCTTCCCTACTATCATCGACTTGATATCACCTTAAAAAAACACTTCAACTTCAAAAATAAAACACAGCTTGAAGTGACCGGGAATATTACTAACACCTACAACCGAAGAAACATCTTTTACGTGAACAGAATTACCTCGAAAATTATTTATCAGTTTCCGATCCTACCGAGTTTAGGCGTTAGTTATAAGTTTTAACCATGGCAACACTGCACCCATTCCGAGCTATCCGTCCGGTCAGGGACAAAGTGCACCTTGTAGCAACAAGGCCCTACTATTCCTATAAAAAGAACGTCTTAAAAGCCAAAATTGAGGATAACCCATTTACCCTCCTCCATATCATCAATCCCGAGTTCAATAAGGCCTTGAAAACAAATCCAAATTCGAAGGAGCGGTTTAACTTGGTGAAAAAAGGATACCAATCGTTTCAGGAAAAAGGGATATTGATTCAAGATGCGATACCTCACCTTTACATATACCGACAATCGGGTCCTGATACGTGCTACCTGGGAATTGTTGGAGGCGGTGATGCTGAGGATTACCTTAACGGCATCATCAAAAAACATGAAGCGACAATCACAGCACGAGAAGAGGTTTTTACCGAATACCTTGAAACAGTAGGTTTGAACGCAGAGCCTGTACTCATGTCTTATCAAGGCAACGAAACCATTGATGCCGTGCTTGAAAAGGCCATTCAGTATCGTCCTGAATATGACTTTACCACAACGGATTTAATCCAACACGAACTATGGATTCTTGAACCAAGGCTTACCCAAAATCTCGTTCGTGCCTTTCAAGACATACCCGCCACCTACATCGCCGACGGCCATCATCGGAGTGCATCCTCCATTTCATTCTATTTACAACAAAAATCCCAAGGCAATACGTTAAGAGGTAGTAAATTTCTGTGCTATTACGTAAACGAGTCCGACCTTAAAATAATGGAATTTCACCGCTTGATAAAGCATCTCAACGGACTAACACCGGAATCTTTTCTGGAACAAGTTCAAAAATGCGGTTCCGTCAGGGAACTCCCTGCTCCGAGAAAACCCGAAAAAAAGCACGAAATAACCCTTTACCTCGAGCGAACTTGCTATAGCTTATTACTCCACGAAAACACTATACAAAAAAATCATCCAACCTTGAGTTTGGATACGGAATTGCTAACACAATGGATTTTACAACCCATTTTGGGCATTCAGGATTTAAAAAATTCCAACGACATCTCGTTTGTCCCAGGAAATGTTCCCTTTATTGAGGTATTAAACGAAGTTAATGATAACAACTTTAACGTGGCTTTCTTTCTATACCCTTCAACCATCGAAGAAATAAAAAGAGTGGCGGATCACGGCATGTACATGCCTCCAAAATCCACTTGGATTGAACCTAAACTGCGAAGTGGTCTAACGATTATGGACATAAATGATTAGGGATCAAATTAAGCAACTTAGCGTGGGACTGCCTCCTGGAACTCGGCTCATTGCGGTATCTAAAACGCACACTGCGGACAAAATCATGGAGGCCTACGAGGCCGGACAGCGGGATTTTGGCGAAAACAAAGTACAAGAATTGGTAGCGAAATACGAAGCACTACCCAAGGATATCCGATGGCACATGATCGGTCACTTACAGAGTAATAAGGTTAAATACATTGCCCCCTTTGTGCATTTGATTCACGGCGTCGATAGTGTAAAACTGCTGCAGGAAATCGATAAACAGGGACAAAAAATAGGACGTAAGATTCCATGCTTACTACAATTTCATATCGCACAAGAGGAAAGCAAATTTGGTTTTTCGAAGGAGGAAGTCAACGCATTGCTATCTTCTACCAAACTTGCCGACCTGAGGCACATACAACTTTGTGGAGTGATGGGCATGGCCACGTTTACCGAGAAATCAGTACAAATTCGTCGGGAATTTCAGGAATTAGCCTCGATCTTCAAAGCCCTAAAACAAGACCATTTTTCTTCGGTTGAAAGCTTTCAAGAAATTTCGATGGGCATGAGCGACGACTATCCCATTGCCGTCGAAGAAGGCAGCACTATAATTCGGGTAGGAAGTAAAATTTTTGGTGAAAGATTGTGATTACATTTATAAAAATAAAAATTCCTAATTTTAGTTCAAGCGATAATTTTGTTAGACTTTCGATAATATCGTTCGACAAATTTCTGATGCCATTTTCGTTCATGGATTTGAACCAGGTATGTTTTCTGGGAAAATCGTAAAGTCCTTACCGAATCATGCAAAACTCTCGGAAATAATCGCGCTTTACAGTGAGCACTTACTTTCGTTCAAGGGCGTATATTCAACCGCAGAGCAAACAAAAGCATTAAGCGATTTCCGATTCAAATTAGTTGAACTTTACAATTCGGAATCTCCGAATTAGAAAATTTAGATGGTATGCACAAATTAATAAAGCCTGCGCTATTTCTGTTAGTAATTATTGGCGTTTTTTTGGGTTTAGCCTTTAGCGGCATATTACCCTCAGCCATCAATCCTTTTAAGAAAAAGGAAATGGAAATCACAGAAACAGCTCTAAAAGTAGAGGATGTAAAGGCCATCGCACAGCTATTCACTCAGCAGTACGTAAATGAATTTATTGTAAAAAAGGTTCATAAAACCAAAGGATTTTTATACGGGTACTCGACAGATCAATTAATTATTATTGCAAAAGGAACGTGTTTTGCGGGTACCGATTTGTCGGGATTGAAACAAGAAGACATTAAAATTCTTGACTCGTTATCCGTGGAAATAACTATTCCCAAGGCCAAAATCCTTCAAAGTATAATTAACCCAAGTGGATTTAACATATTTGTGTCCGAAGGTTATTGGGATGACAACTACAAGGCAGTGCAAAAGGTGAAACTAGAAGCGGTAAAAACCTTGGAGAAGATGGCCAAAAATACCGCCATTCTAAAAAAGGCTGACGCAAAGTCTATAGAAATTATGGAGAAGTTCATGCGGTCCGTGGGATATTCAAACGTTAATGTAAAACTGAAATGAAAACAATCTATATTCTCGTGCTTGCTGTACTCGTTGTTTCGTGCACCAAAGTAGAAGATGTAAATGGAATCAACGACAAGAAAGTAATTGATGCTATTAAAGCCATGAGCAAATTGGGGACCTCGGAATACACCCTGAGCAAAGTTTTGGCTGGAGAAGATAGTCAATGGTATACGATAGGCTCACGTAAAATTATTATTCAATGTAAAGCCTACCTTATAACTGGAATAGATGCTAGTCAAATTCAATTTACCGATGTAAATCCTAAAGAAAAAAAGATAAAACTTACCATCCCACCTGTTGAAATACTCACATTCAATATCCCCCCCAACCATATTAAAACAATAAGTTTGGATGTTGGATTTTTCAGGAATAAATTCTCATCAAAGGAAAGGCAACAATTCGAAACAATCGCTGAGAGTAAAATAAAAGAACAAATTAAAGAGCTTAATATTGTTGCTGAAACGGAAAAAAATGCGAAAATCTTCTTAGAAAGTATTTTAAGATCTTCGGGATTTGTCTCAATTGAAATACAATCTTCACCCAGTAAGATTTAAACTAAATTATTTTCTACCCTTCAATATCGAATTCAAAAATTGCTTAATTTTAAAATAAAAAACTATGGGATTATTTTCTAACTTCTTCGACCGGTTCAAGTCTTCTGATTTTGATATCGAACCCAACCAAAAAGTGAAAACAGTACAAGCTGATTTCAAAGAGAATTTTGGTTTAACGTTACGTGTTTATAAGGGAAAAGTACTCGCTGATCCTGATTTCACCTTTGCTCAGTTAAATCAACGCACTTCGAAAAATGTTAACTGGAATACCGATGATTTGAAGATTCGAGCAAGCATGACGATAAAACAAGTTGAAGACATGATCAGTGAACAATTCGGATTGACCGTTCAGGTAGCGAACGAACATGATACGTATTGTGTTGCTAACCACTATACGATTGGTCAAGCTACGCGAAAAGAAGATTTAGAAGATTGGTGTAAAAAAGAAGGATTTGCCAACAGCGAAGCGTATTTAAAAAAGGAAGGATTCAAGGACTGGGACGAATACTACGCCAAAAAACATAATAAATAATAAGGTTTCTTACTTTTTATCGTACACCAATTCGCAAACGTTTTCGGGAGTAAAGTACTTTGTGGCCACGGCATTAATCTCTTCCAATGTTACCGCTTGAATCTTGTCAAAGGTTTCGGAGAGGGTGTCGATTCGATCGTACACCAGTAGGGTTTTACCATTTGCCATGCATCGCGCATTGTTACTTTCCGAGGAGATCGAAAGCTGCCCCAAAAATTGAACCTTAAGTTTTTGTAATTGTGCTTTCGATAACCCTTGCGAGCTAAGCTTAAAAAGTTCCTTTTTGGCCAATTCTATGGACTGATCCATATTTTTCTGTTCTGCAGACAGCAGAATCGCCCAATATCCCGAGTCTTCCAAAACGGTATAATTCGCCTCCACATGGTAGGCCAAGCCGTATTTCTCACGAATGACCAAATTCAGCCGAGCGTTCATTGCAGGCCCCCCGAGGTAATTAATCAAAAGGGTCATCATCAACCGGTCATCGTCCCGAAAAGAGGGTGCATATGCCCCAAGGATAGCATGGGATTGGTGGTTAGACTCCTTTTTTCGAAGTTGAAAAGGGGGGGCCTTTACAGGAGCTTCAAATTGTACATTGTTTGCCTTCGGGGGCAATTCCGATAGAAATCGGTTTGCTAAATGCACCAACTGGTGTTTAGACTCATTGCCAACATAGGAAATAACCAAGTTATCGGCTGAGAAATTCGAATGCATGAAATCCAATAAATCTGCCTGTTTAAATTCCCGTACGGTTTTTTTTGTTCCTAAGATTGGAGCACCCAGCGTACTGCCAGCAAATAAAAGCGCATCAAAATCATCCATTAAACGGTCTACTGGACTGTCTTTATAAGAATTAATTTCGTCGATAATTACCTCTTTCTCCTTTTCAATTTCTTCGAGAGGGAAGATCGAATTCATAACCAGATCCGAAATCAACTCAAAGGTCCTCTTGGTGTATTTCTGCAAAAAGGTGGCGTGCACGCAAATTTCTTCCTTCGCGGTGAAGGCATTCAACTCCCCTCCAACCTCATCGAGACGCGATAAAATCCACATGGGGCCGTGGTTTTTCGTGCCTTTAAAAATACAATGTTCAAGATAGTGGGCTAAACCCATTTTTTCCATGGGTTCACTCCTACTCCCTCCCTTAAAGTAAAAGGCTATATGTCCTACAGCACTGTTGGATTTCAAGAATACAATTCGAATTCCCGAGGGAAGGGTTATTATTTCGGGGCAACGTTCTTTCATACCATCACGGATTCAACCGATAGACAACCCACTGGTCTTGTTGTTGCTCAAAGACCAACCTCTCATGCAAACGAGAAGGTTTACCTTGCCAAAACTCAAATTTGCTCGGACTCAAAGCCAAACCGCCCCAATGCTCGGGACGTGGCACCTTACCGGGATATTGAGCCGCAATCTGCTCGAACCTCAACCGAATTTCTTCTTCAGAAGATAAGGGCTCTGATTGATGGGATGCCCAGGCACCCAATTGGCTTTCTCTTGGACGCGAAGCGAAATATGCATCGCTCATCCTTTCATCAATTTTCCGCACCTGCCCTTGAATTCGAATTTGACGCTCTAATCCTGGCCAAAAAAATAATAAGCTAGCTTGGGGGTTTTTCCATAAATCTTGTCCTTTTGCCGAGCGATAATTGGTGTAAAAAACAAGCGTTTGATCTGTTATTTCTTTCAAGTACACCACACGAGAACTTGGCATAGATGAAGCATTTACCGTTGAAATGACCATGGCATTCGGTTCCAATTCTTGTAACCTCACCGCTTCGCTCAGCCAGTATTCAAAACCAACCCAAGGATTGTCGAAGCTGAGGGATTCAGCATTCCTGGAGAAATCGCTGTGATCGTTGCGTAAGTCGTCGATGGGATTACTCATTATCGTCCTCAAAATGGTCTTCTAGCGTATTGTCTTCGACAGATTCATCAGCTTCATTGTCTTGTGAGCCTTCAACATCAGTACCTGGAGCGCTGTAAACAACACCACGTTGGTCGCTGGATGGCTCGTCGCTTTTTTGAGCGACGTTGACGGGAGCTTGAGCGTCCTCCTCGCGGTACGGGAAAATATCGACAATGCCCGAGGAAACAATAGAAAGCACCTGGTAATCAATCATCAATCCTGCCAGACTGTCCTCCATTCGCCCGTAGGCTTCTTTTACATCCGAAGCTGAAACCAAGAAATTTTGCGCTACATTTTTCTTTTTATCGCCATCTTCTTCCTCTATTCCGTAGGTGATCTTACACTTAAACCACTTTGCCGAATCTTCGTACTGAAAAATATCTGCCAAATCCGTTCGTGCAATTCCAACCACCATAAATTCTCCCCGTATTAGAGCACCCAGCTCCTCGTAAATTCTAGCCTCGGCATCTGTGAAGCTGACAGCGGCTAACAAATACGGCTCCGTCACTCGTTTTAAGGTTCCGTTCTCCAGCTGCTTCGTATACCTTACTTTAACGGTAAACCAAGTGTTCATCATAGGATTTATTTATCTTACAAAAGTAAAGGAACTTTTGCTGAAAACGACCCTTGTTGAAAAGTTATTCCGTCGGATTTAAGCTTGTTTTCCGAAACCAAATGGCAATAAATCCGCAACCGAGAGCACAATCATGGTACGCTGATCTTGGTTCACCATGATCACTCTAATGGGAGGTTTTTGCCGGTTCTCCGATTCTAGCATAACCTGACGACAAGCGCCGCACGGGGAAAGCAATTGCTCATCGGGCATTAAACCGCCTTCTGCAACAATACACAAGGTGTCAATTTCAATCTCTGGGTGATTTGCACCAACGTAATTAAGAGCCACGCGCTCAGCACAAAGCCCTGAGGGAAAGGCAATATTTTCTTGATTGGAACCGCAGATTATTTCACCTGTTGCAAGTAATACCGATGCGCCAACCTTAAATTTACTGTAAGGCGCATAAGCTTTCCCCATGGCCAATACAGCATGTTCTACTAATTTTTGGTCAGGCTCTGCAAGTTGATTCCAATGAGCAAATAACTGATAGAAAAACTTGTGCTCTTGTAAAGCCATATCAACCATTACGAACTCCTTACTACAAGGTTACGTTAATTCAGACGGTAGCTTACAATTTTTTCAACTTTCTGAATAAAATGATGCGGTTTAAAAGTGCGCCAATCCAACTCATCTAACTCTCCCCCCATCGCGAAATAAGCATCTATGTTGATTCGTTGAAGTTCTTTGGCTACGTGAGAATGAACGTTTACGGCAGCAATCCAGCCATCTTCAATATCATCGAACCATTCCTCGTAGTAACAATCATCGGAAAAATGAAAGTTTAACACATTTTCAAAAATCAACACGAAATTTCGAATTCCATTATCAATTAGAGGATTTACAACGTTCGACTTCAAGGTCATGATGTCATTCTCAATAGCATCGTTCCACTCACCTATGAGTTCGATAGCGCAACTGTTCGTCTCGTAGTCCACAAAAAGAATTTTTAAATACAAGGTATTTGAACCAAACTCATCCCACTGTGGATGGATCAGGAAATTATAGATGCGGTGCTCAAATTCAAATTCGCTGTACTCCCGCCCATAGAAAGGGGATTTTGGGTCTTCAGCAGCAATGTACTCACCCCTCCAACGGAAAAACGGTTCGATGTAATGCATATCGATGCAAAAGTCGAACAAAAAAATCAAAAAAAAGCACCCAAAGGTGCCTTTCTGAAAGCTAAACCCTCTTAATAATAATCTTTCAAATCTACCGTGGTACCCTCAAGATCGTCGTAGATTTTGACAATCACGCGTTTAGTATCTCCATCGTAGACTAAGTCACCTACATTTCCTGAAAAACCGGCAGTTGTAAAGGGACTCACCGTGGAGCAACAAGAGCCGTAACCAACACTTGACCCTACACCTATCTTAACGGATATGCCCTTGGATCCAGTACCTTTAATTTTAAAAGAAATGCGCGCTTTAGGAGTTGCGAAAGATCCCACATTAGCCATGGATGATGGTTGCGCTACAGCGCTTTTCGGCTCAGAACTGCACGACGAAAGAACCATGAACCCGCCCAATACAAGGCTCAGTCCAAAAGAATTGAATGTTAACATACGGTTGAATTTTTATTTTTATAAAACTAATAAAAAAATCTTTCGAATCCCAATACCTTTGCGCTATGGCAAAAGATAAATTGGCGCGCTTTGCCGCCATCAAGACCTTTCCAAACGTACTGGAACATCACTACCAAGCATCCTTTCCCATGAAGGGTCATTGGCACCGTGATTTTTTCAAGAACGATCATCCCTTGGTGTTGGAATTGGGATGCGGTAAGGGCGAATATTCCGTGGGCATGGCCCGATTGTTTCCGGAGAAAAACTTCCTTGGCTTGGACATCAAAGGCAACCGCATATTCATAGGTGCGCGACAAGCGCTCAAAGAAAACCTTAACAACGTGGGATTTTTGAGAACCCGCATCGATTTTGTGGAGTCCTTGTTCGGTCCCAACGAAGTGGATGAAATCTGGCTCACCTTTTCCGATCCACAACCCCAAAAACCCAAAAAAAGGTTGAGCTCGTCGCTTTTCATCAACCGCTACAGGACGTTTTTGAAACCCGGAGGAACGATTCACATGAAAACCGACAACGATCTGCTGTTTGATTTTACCATGGAAGAAATCGAATTGCACGGTTATACCATCATCGATTACCGTCCGGACCTGTACGCTACGCTAAACGGTGCCGAAGACTCCGTTGAAAACACCATTTTTCGCATCAAAACGCATTACGAAACCTTGTTCCACGCAAAAGGTCACGTGATCAAGTACGTGAGTTTTAAGGTGCACTGAGTCTATGCAGCGAATTACCAACGGAATATATCAAGGTGCTGATGGTCGCGAGAGCTTGTATGACCTTTTCCTACCCGAAAATTGGCAAGGGGATTTGATCTTATTCGTCCATGGGTTCATGGGCTTTAAAGATTGGGGCGCTTGGAACGTAGTAGCAGCCTATTTTGAACAACAAGGCTATGCATTTGCGAAGCTCAACCTCAGCCATAACGGTGGAACCATGGAAAACCCGTTGGATTTTCCGGACCTGGAAGCCTTTTCGAACAACACTTACTCCAAAGAAGTGGAAGACCTAAGCTTAATTCGAAAGCACCTTGCTGCGAAAATTCACGCAAAGAGGTTTTACCTCATCGGTCATTCACGGGGTGGCGCAGCAGTGATCTTGAACGCAAGGGACGAGTACGTTGACAAAATCGTACTTTGGGCCTCTATTTGCGATATTGGACGGCGTTTTCCCGAAGGTCCAGCGCTAGAAGATTGGAAAAACCAGGGGTATCGCACCGTACTGAACGGACGAACCCGGCAGGAACTCCCGCAGCAATATAGCTTGTACGAGGACTATCTTAACAATGCATCCCAGCTCAACCTCGAAGCAGCCGTAAAATCGATGAGCACACCGATCCTTGTAATCCATGGAGACCAAGACCGTTCGGTGGAACTTGCGGAAGGAGAAGCCTTAGCGGCTTGGAGCCGAACGAAGCTTGCGGTAATTCCCGGAGCAGATCACGTATTTGGGGCAAGTCACCCGTGGACCAAGGATGAACTACCGCAAGATCTTTTAGAGGTTTGTAAACGAACTTGTGATTTTATCGAGGAATAAATCAACTTTTCTATTCAAGAAAATCTAACTACCTTTGCAGTCGGGGTAAGTCTTTTACGACCAGCTCCCTCTGAATCCTCCAGGACGGGAACGTAGCAAAGGTATGAGGTTGTAGCGGTGCGATAAAAGTAGCTTACCCTCTTTTTTTTGGATGTTAGGACATTAGGATGTTAGGACTTTCGGTGAATCTATCTACCCGTAGGTTCAAAGTCCTGAAAATCCTTTAGTCCTTGAATCTTTGAATCCTTAATTCTTTTAATCCTTTATTCATTTTTCACTACCTTTAAACTATGAAATGGTTTTCAATTTTCAGTTTAGCAATGGTTGTTAGTTGCGCCAAGAATACGGCATGTACTTCTGCCACGAAAGGAAAAATAAAGAATTTGACCGGACTTGACGGCTGTGGTTGGGTGATTGAAGCGGAAGGAAAAACGTTTGAACCCTTAAACCTTAACGACTTCGACACAACTTTGATAAAGAACAACCAGAAAATTTACTTCACGTACCAGCCCTCTCCTGCGGGGTCTATTTGCATGGTGGGTGAAACCGTTCAGCTAACTTGCGTTGAGAAACGGTAACAACAATTAAACAGTAATATGAAAGTATTTCCTTACATCATCTTAATGATCGTCTCAATCGCATCATGCCAGACAATAGACCCGGAGGAACCTACAAAAACAAGTAAAAAAACCGAGGCAAACGAACCTATATCTTGGATTATTCCCACAGGAAAAACCGTTGAAACGCGGTTTAATTCACCCGAAGGGTTTACGCGAACTGCCATAGGCAGCAATTCATTTGGACTGTCTTTGAGAAATCTACCGCTTAAAGCGGATGGTGCCGAAGTTTTGGAATTCGATGGAACGGTCAAGTTAAATCATCAAACCTACCTGGCGGTAGTCGATCTTCCCATCGGAACAAAAGACTTGCATCAATGCGCAGATGCCATTATGCGTCTTCGAGCTGAATACCTTTTTAGTCAATCAAGATTCAACGAAATCTCCTTTCGCCAAGCAAGCGGTAAAACCATCTCTTACACCACCTGGTTGGCAGGAAAAACACCGGATAAAACGAATCTTTGGACGTATTTAGAAACCGTTTTTAACACGTGTAACACCACTTCCTTAAAACAACAGTTAGTAAGTAAACCCCTCGAAACGTTGGCGATAGGGGATGTGTTTATTACAGGACCTCCACCGGGACTGCCATTTGGCCATGCCATTATTATCGTGGATAAATGTGCAGATAAAGCTGGTAAGGTACAATTCATGCTAGCCCAAAGTTATATGCCAGCCCAAGAAATTCAAATCCTCGACAACCCCTCCAACCCAGGCTGCCCGTGGTACGACCTCGATTTTGGAACTACATTGCATACACCGCAATGGGATTTCACGGCTAGTCAACTGAAATCTTTCGAATGAGAACACGGTCTATTTTCGTAGCCTGCATCGCTTTATTTTCCCTCAGCGCATGTCAAAAAGGAGGCTGCACGGAACATGCAAAATTGCCATGTGACGTGATTGACATCAACCCCAACTATTACGATCCAATTTGCGATTGCCATGGCAACACGTATCAAAACGAGGCAGTCATTCAATGCCACGAAGGAAAAACAAAGTACAAAAAAGGGAAGTGTAAATAACCCATTCCTTTCACTAGAATCCCTACCTTTGCAGGGATGAAAATTTCCGCTTCCATTTACAGCGATGCCCGCAATAACTTGTCAGCCACTATAGCGGATTTGGATGCTCATCAAGTCGACCTCCTGCACGTGGATTGCAACGATGATCTTTCGGTTTTTGACGACATTATCGCTTTGCGAAAAATCACCGACATTCCCGTGGATTTGCACATCATCACGCCTACTCCCTCCAAGTTTTATGCTCGGTTGTTAGAAGTTCCCGTAGAGTACATTACGTTTCAATTGGAACCCCTGCAAGAACCCCTAAATTGGCCTCCAGCATTCAAAGGATCAAAAGGAGTAGCCATTACTACCGACACTTCGATTGATGCTTTCGAAGCGCATGAGAACTGCGATTTTATTTTGATCATGGCAACTGTTCCTGGCCAATCCGGCGGAACATTTAACAAGGATAATTTCAGGAAAATACGCACCTTTCGCAAACGGTATCCCAACAAATCCATCCACGTGGACGGCGGCGTGAACGGCGAAGTTTCTTTCATCTTACGGAACATGGGCGTTAGCACGGCCGTTTCCGGTTCCTACCTTTTCAAAGGACCAAGCATCGGAAATGCTCTCATGAACCTTACTGCTCGATCGCACGATTCTTCCTATTGCGTAGAAGACTTTATGATACCCTTAGAGGAATGTCCCGTTGCCTCAACCGAGAACGCAAGCACCGAAAACATCCTGGAAATCATCGAAAACGGTAAACTCGGTTTTTGCCTTGTAACGAAGCCAGATAACCAACTTGAAGGCATTGTTTCGAGTGCAGACATCCGAAAAGCGCTGCTACATCAATTAAAAACCCAAGAAATAATAACACCAAAATTACTTATCAACCCGAACCCAGTAACCATTCAAGCTTCAGATTCTGTTTTTACCCTTCTCAAATTGCTTAAACGCACCACATTTCCTGTAATGTATCTTCCTGTGATATCCAAGGACCAAAAAGCCGTAGGAATCCTTAATTTTGTAAATCTTATCAAAGGGGAACTATGATTTTACGTTTAAAGCCTCACGTGACTGAATCCGAGGCCATATCTTTGGCAGCTTCCATCAAAGCCATTTACCTTTTCGACGGAGCACACACCTTAGTGACGGGTTCTTCCCTCAAGGTAGTTCCTGAGGAATTAATCGATTTCACCGAGACTTCCTGGGTATTTCCCAACGACATGCAGTTGGCCAGCAGAAATTACTTCGCTGAAACGAGAAATATTTCGTTCGGAAACACCACCATTGGGGGCAGTAGCCGTAACACCGTACTTATTGGCGGACCATGTTCCGTAGAATCGGAAGAACAACTCGAAAGCGCTGCGCAATTGCTGGTTAAATTGGGATTAAACAACTTGCGAGGAGGTGCCTACAAGCCGCGGACGAGTCCATACTCCTTTCAAGGAATGGGATTGGATGGCCTTCAATTGCTTGCTAAAATGCGGGAAAAATACGGGTTGACAGTAATCACTGAAGCACGCGATGCAACGCATATCCATCAAATCATAGAACATACGGATATTATACAAATCGGTGCAAAGGCGATGTACGACCAAGGAATTTTACGTGCTTGTGCCAAAATCACCAAACCCGTACTGATCAAACGTGGTTTCGGAACTACCCTTCAAGAACTGGTTCAAGCCGCTGAATTTATCCTCTCCGGAGGCAATCAAAACGTTATGGTTTGTGAACGTGGAATCCGGACCTTTGAAACGGGAACGCGTTTCACCTTGGACTTGTGCGGCGTGGCTTGGTTAAAAGAACACACCAATTTACCAGTCATTCTCGATCCATCGCATGCCATGGGATATGCTTATGGTGTTCCCTCGTTGGCCAAAGCTTGCGTAGCCATGGGAATCGACGGATTGTTAATTGAAACGCACCCTAACCCTAAAGTGGCTAAATCGGACGCATCACAACAGTTAACGTATGAAGCCTTTGAACAATTGTACCGAGAACTTCAACCCGTGGCCTCTGCCGTAGGATACCGCATTGTATGATACATTTAGAACAAAACATCCGAGGATTGTGCGCCAAACATGGTTTGCATTACAACGACTTTCTAGCTGATCTCGAGGTGGACGAAGTCCGCGAGCTAACCCTGTATGATTTAGAAGCCATTGCCGAAGAATATTCCCTGGATCTCATGGGTCTTTTGTTCAAGCCTTTGTTCCATGAAGAAAACTTAGCTAACAAACTGAAAAACATTAAATTACTGATACTGGACGTAGACGGTGTCATGACAGACGGTGGTATGTATTGGACCGAATCAGGCGATCAAATGAAAAAATTTAATACCAAAGATGGCCTCGGAATTATGGGCCTTACGAAAAAAGGGTTTCATGTTGGAATCATTTCCTCGGGTTTCACAAAAACCATCGTTCAAAAAAGGGCCGAAACATTGGGGATTTCGCGTTGCTATGTAGGAACTGAACCCAAAATAGCCGTGCTGCAAACATGGTGTCAAGAACTGCAGGTAGCTATGCATGAAGTAGCTCTCATTGGCGACGACATCAACGATTTAGAGGTGATGAACCAAGTGGGAATTGCAGCATGCCCTGCGGATGCGGTAAACGAGGTGAAATCTGTATGTTCCATCATCTTAAGCCAGCGCGGAGGAGAGGGTTGCATTCGAGAATTCATTGATGGCTATTTGAATCATTATTGCTAACATGAACATCATAAAAATTGGGATCATCAAAGAAGGAAAGATTCCTCCTGATTTCAGGTCACCGCTCACCCCAAAACAATGCAAAATCCTTCAAACGCAGTATCCTTTTGTGGAAGTTTGGGTTCAGGCAAGCCCCATCAGAACCTTTTCCGACCAAGAATACCTCGATGAAGGAATTCAGGTAGCGCACGACATCAGCACCTGTGATATTATCCTTGGAATAAAAGAAGTTCCCATTCTTCAATTAGTGCCGAATAAAACCTTTCTTTTTTTCTCACACACCCTAAAAAAACAATCCCACAATCGCCAATTGCTCATTGAGATTCTACGCCGCAAAATTCGTTTAATCGATTATGAAGCCATACGAGATAAATATAAAAAACGATTGATCGGATTTGGTCGTTATGCAGGAATCGTAGGGTGCTACAATGGATTTTTAACCTATGGGCTCAAGCATCAGTTATATTCCCTAAAACCTGCCTATCTGTGTGCCAACCGCAACGAGTTGGAGCAGGAATTAACGAAAGTAACCTTACCAAGAAATTTCAAATGTTTGCTAACCGGTTTTGGCCGCGTTGGACATGGCGCTGGCGAAATTATACGGTTGCTACCGATCAAGGAGGTGAGCCCTGAAGAATATATAACCGAAGAATTCAACGAGCCCGTTTATTGTCAATTAGAGGCGGGAGATTATTATCAAAACAGCGATGGCACCTTTGATAAGGCGGAATTCTACGCAAATCCTCAAGGTTATGTTTGCACCTTGCATCGATTTGCGCAAAGCACGGATATGTACATGCCTTGCCACTACTGGGATAACCGCTCTGCCTTTTTACTTACGAAAGAGGATTTGATCAATAATCCCCGTCTCAAGGTGATTGCCGATATTTCATGCGACGTCAATGGTCCAATTGCAAGCACCATTCGTCCTTCACAAATCGGGGACGCCATCTACGGATTCAACCCACATACAGGACTGGAAACCGATTTTCGCGAAAGCGATGCTTTAGCTGTAATGGCCATTGATAACTTACCCTGCGAATTGCCTAAAGATGCTTCGGAAGATTTCGGAAATGATTTGCTCAAGCACGTGTTTCCAAGATTATTGATGGACGATCCCGATAACATAATTTGCGAAGCAACGGAAACAACCTTTGAGGGTAAACTCAACGGTCCTTTTCACTACTTGAGCGACTTTGTTCGAGAACTTTAAATTTTTGCTCTCGGTAGAGCAAAAACCAACATAAAGCCGCTAGTAAAAAAGCACCCGGTAAAATCAACATACCAATCCGCAAATTTCCGACCGAATCAGACACTCTTCCAACCAACTCGGGTGACCATAAATCTCCAAAAGCGTGGATCATAAAAATACAGATAGCCATAGCCGAAGCGCGCATGGAGGATGGTACGCTTTCCAAAATGACCGTATTAATGGGGCCGGTAGATTGAAAGAGAAAAATCAGCGAAATCCCAATACAAATCATGCTCAAAAGGGTATTTTGTGTTAGGAAAGAGATGAAAGAGAAGGGTACCGCAAACAGCATGGAAACTACCAATAATTTAGCGTAACCTGCTGGATTCGATTGACGCCAGAGGTTTGCAAAATACCCCCCAATGAGGGTTCCAACAATTCCTCCAAACACCAAACACGGCCCGAGAAATAAGGCAGCATCTGCCTCTTTCATACCGTGAACTCGATGCAAAAAAGAGGGCCCCCAAAACGAAAAAGCCCCCATAGCAAAGGTGTAAAATACGTAGCCAAAATTCACCAATAAATATTCCTTGTTTTTCGAAAGAGCCCAAATACTTTTCAGCGAAATCTTTTCCTTTTTTTCGCCCACATCGTTCATCCCTCGCTCGGGTTCAGGAATAAAAAACAATAACGCAGCAAGCAGAAAACCGGGTAAACCGGTAATAAAAAAGGCACTCCTCCACCCTAATTGGGCAGCTAAAATTCCTCCTAAGGCGAAACCGCAGGCAGCACCAATAGGAACGGCCATCGAGAAAAATGTAATGGCCTTATTCCTGCGATTCGATGGATAAGCGTCGGAAATAACCGCCGGGGCAATGGCGCCAAAACTGGCTTCTCCCAACCCTACCATAATTCTGCAAAAAATCATGAAAGAAAATCCTTGTGCCAAGCCGGTTAAACAAGTTCCGAGGGACCAACCAATAATACCAACGGCCATCAGTTTTCTTCGGGACAATTTATCGCCCAAATACCCAAAAATGGGAGAGGTTAAAAAATACCCTAACATAAAAGCAGTTGCTAACCGCCCCATATCCGCATCACTTTGGATCCCAAGATCTTCTTTTATGGGCTCCAACACCGCAGATAAAACATATCGGTCGAGAAAATTAAATAAATTGATGACGGTAAGCAAAATCAACAGACGTTTCGCCATGGGAAAAGGGCGATGATCGCTTGAATTCGACTGCATAATACAAACATAAGGATATTTCAATCACGTAACTAAGCGCAAATAAACTTACGTAAAGGGAATTAAGGTAACTTTGTCCTATGGACATGAGAACAACCATAGAATCGGCTTGGGAAAACCGAGAGGAGTTGAAGCTTGCCTCAACACAGCGAGCCATCTGCGAAGTAATTGAAGCATTGGACAAGGGTCGGTTACGCGTTGCAGAACCCCTATCCAACGGAACTTGGCAAGTCAATGAATGGGTTAAAAAGGCCGTGGTGATGTATTTCCCAATACGCGAGATGGAAACGATGGAAGTGGGCCCTTTTGAGTTTCACGATAAAATGGCACTTAAAAAAGATTATGCGAGCTTGGGGGTACGCGTAGTACCCGGTGCAAGTGCTCGCTACGGTTCGTACCTTGCCCCTGGCGTGATTATGATGCCTTCGTATGTGAACATTGGTGCTTATGTTGATTCAGGAACCATGGTAGATACATGGGCAACGGTAGGCAGCTGTGCCCAAATAGGAAAAAACGTCCACCTCAGCGGTGGTGTTGGCATTGGTGGTGTCTTAGAACCCCTACAAGCTTCCCCTGTAATTGTCGAAGATGACGCTTTTGTCGGATCGCGGTGCATCGTCGTAGAGGGCGTACGAATAGGTAAGGCAGCGGTACTGGGTGCGAACGTTGTACTAACGAAAAGCACTAAAATTCTCGATGTGTCAGGAAAGGAAATCCATGAATTCAAGGGCTATGTACCAGAACGGAGCGTCGTAATACCGGGGTCCTACGATAAATCGTTTCCTGCGGGCACTTTCCAAGTTCCTTGTGCGTTGATTATTGGAAAGCGCTCCGCTTCCACCGACTTAAAAACATCCCTGAATGAAGTTCTTCGAGAGTATTCCATAGCTGTATAATTTTCTGTAACTTTACGTTTTGAGAAACAATGGAATTGTCCTCCTTATCCTCTATATCTCCAATCGACGGCAGATATCGTTCTAAAACGCAATCCTTAGGGGCTTATTTCTCTGAATTTGCGTTGATAAAATACCGTGTTCGCATCGAAATAGAGTATTTTTTGGCGCTGTTGGATTTGGGCCTTGTACCAACCAAGGGCCATGTCGTTCACCGAGAGCTCAGAGCCATTTACCTAAATTTCAACGTCCAAGACGCCGAAGCGATTAAAACTTTAGAGAAGACCAACAACCACGATGTAAAATCCGTAGAATATTTTATCAAAGAACGCCTTAAAAATTTGGGGTACGACAACTCCGTGGAATTTGTTCATTTCGGCTTAACCTCACAAGACATCAACAATACAGCTATTCCGCTTTCGGTAAAGGATGCCCTAGAAGAAGTCCTTTTCCCCGCTTTTGAGAAACTGCTCGTTCAACTGAGCGATCTAGCCTCGACCTGGGAACGCGTTCCAATGTTGGCACGCACCCACGGCCAACCAGCCTCACCAACTCGACTTGGGAAAGAAATTCGCGTTTTTTCAGAGCGCTTGAGTTTGCAACTTTCCGAGGCGAAGCGCCTGCCTCATGCTGCGAAATTTGGAGGAGCAACAGGTAATTTTAATGCCCACCACATTGCCTACCCATCCATCGACTGGGTAAAATTCGCTAATGAATTCATCACAGGTTTTGGGCTGCAAAGAAGTCAAACCACCACACAAATCGAGCACTACGATTATTTATCTGCGCTTTGCGATGCTATCAAACGGCTGAACAACATTTTGATCGATTTAAACCGCGATTGTTGGACCTACATTTCCATGGATTACTTCAAGCAACATCTAAAACCTGATGAAATCGGTTCAAGCGCGATGCCCCATAAAGTCAATCCCATTGATTTTGAAAATTCCGAAGGTAACCTAGGATTGGCCAACGCCTTATTCGAATTCCTTGCTGCTAAACTGCCCATATCTAGGCTTCAACGGGACTTGACAGACTCAACCGTTTTGCGGAATATCGGGGTGCCGATGGCTCATACCCTGATTGCGATACATTCTACTAGCATTGGCCTTTCCAAACTGCTTTTGAACGAAGAGAAGATACAAGCAGATCTTGAAGATAATTGGATCGTAATCGCCGAGGCAATTCAAACGGTTTTACGCCGTGAAAATTATCCTGAACCCTACGAAATTCTCAAAATACTTACCCGCACGAATGCTAAAATAAGGCAAAAAGAAATGCACGAATTCATCGATAATTTGGAAATACGTCAGGAACTCAAAGAGGAATTAAAACGCATAACACCATGGAACTACACAGGAATTTGAAAGGATTAAGCGTTGTATTGAATCTGATCTTAACATTGCACGTTTCGTCCCAGAACCTTCCGATCAATTGGGGGCCATTGGAAATGAAGCGCGGAACCCTCATCGATATTTCCCCCATACGTTCGGCTGACTTTTATGCGCTTCGTTATTCCGGCTCATTATTGGGCTCTTACCGGTTAAACACCTACAATCAGCTTGCTTTTGTCAGTCAGCAACGAATAAAACCCGTAACGGAGAGTGGCCTGGCGACCGTAGAGACTTCAGCCTTTTTTGCGGGAAAATTTCAAGTTTTTTTGAGTGATCGAATGGGAACCACGATGACCCTATATAGCCAATCCATCCTTGATGGTGAGGAAAACATGCCCTCGGAAATTCGTTGCAGTTATGAGGACAAGCGCATGGGTGCAAGACCGAATTTTGAACTGTTGCAATCCCAAAATCAACAATTTCTTGCGATTACCTATGAAATACCGGGAAGGAGGACCAATCGGGATATTCACGGTTATGTTTTATTCGACTCCACATTCACCGAAATTGGAAGAGGCGAATACCTGTTGCCTTTTGACGGAAATATGTCTACCATCAACCAAAATCACATTACAAACCGCGGTGAATACCTTATTGCCGTGACCGAGCATAAAAATCCAAATGACCGGTTCTTCGGCAGATCGTGGGAAAATTTCAAAGCATTTCACATTTATAAAATCAAGAAAGACAGCCTCCAGGAGTTTAACCTTGAATTATCGGACAAACGCATCGATGACCTGACGATGAGTTCCAATAATACCGGATTGGTTTCGATAACAGGTCTTTATGGCCGCGGAAATAACAACGGCATCGAAGGGGTATTCTCGGTGAATATGGACACCAATAAAGACAGTATCATAAGCTACAAGTACTCGCCTTTCGACCGAAGCATATTCCAAAATTCGCGCTCAGAGATCCAATTAACCAACTTTATCCGAAGAAATAACAATCGCGGAGAAAATCCTCAGGTATTTTCGTACAAACTTCGTCAAATTCAAACCCTCGAAGACAACAGCCAAGTAGGATACCTTGAACAATATTTTGAACGTCAATTTACCAATTACGACTCTCGAACCGGAGTGACCACGGTAAATAACTATTATTACTACTTGGACATTATCGTCTTTAAATTAAGTCCCGATGGCACCTACCTGTGGGGCTCCAAAATTCCCAAGAATCAAATAACCATGAATGATAACGGCCCCTTTAGCTCCTTTGTTGGGTTTAATAACCAACGAAATGCCTACGTCCTATTCAACGATAATAAAAGAAATTACAACGACGATGGAACATTCTCACGAAATAGCGATAACAGCGGCATTTATGGTCTAAACCTGAGTGCATGGAGAAATGTTGTTGCCCTCGTTACTATTGATTTAGCAACCGGTAACCTCGAAAGAAACACCATGTTTTCACGGAAGGAATTATCGGCTATTGCAGTCCCAAAAACGATGAAAGTAGATTGGAAAAATCAGGAAGTTTTAATGTACGCTGTAAATCGAAACCGTGAAAAATTTGGGCTCATTTCCTTCAAGTAATTGGTGGCTCTATTGGTTGTTAAGCTTACTTTTTGCCTGTAAAAATGAACAGAACCCACGAGCAACACTTACGGAAACCATTGACGTAACGGCCCTTGATCCCCATTCATATGCCAATTTTAACGAAATTCAAACGAAGCATTTGTCCCTGGAATTGGACGTTAGTTTCGCAAATAAAACCATTTACGGCATTGCTCGTCATGAGGTCGTTAATAAAAATGCGAAAAAGGCAGTATTTGATATCAATGGTCCCCTCATTCAAAAAGTAACCATCGGACCTAAACATCAAGAAGTTGAAGTAGATTTCGTCATCGGTAAAATGGATGAAGATTCGGTTCTCGGTCAACCGTTGATTGTAAGCATCCAACCATCCACAAAGTTCATCAACATCTACTACAAAACCGGAGTACGATGCGACGCTGTTGAATGGGTGAACCCCGAGTTGGAAAAGGATGCGTTTTTGTACACACAAGGCCAAGCGATTCTCACTAGAAGCTGGATTCCATTGCAGGATGCTCCGTCAAATAGAATTACTTATGACGCCTGTGTCAAGGTTGAACCCGGACTTATGGCGCTCATGAGCGCTGAAAACCCCACCTCAATCGACTCAAGTGGTATCTACCGCTTTCAAATGAAGTACCCCATTCCATCTTATTTAATCGCATTAACAGTGGGGGATATTCAATACCATCCCTACAACGAACGTTGTGGAGTGTATGCTCCGAAAAATATGATTTTAAAAGCTAAAAATGAGTTCAGCGAACTTCCAAAAATGATGCATGCGATCGAAAAACACTTCGGCCCCTATGCTTGGGGGAAATATGATATCATGGTTCAGCACCCCTCATTCCCCTTCGGTGGCATGGAAAATCCATGTCTGACATTTTTGAATCCATCGATTATTGCAGGGGATAAAAGTTTGGTTTCGGTGGTGGCTCACGAATTAGCCCATTCCTGGTCGGGGAATTTGGTTACTAACGAAACATGGAATGACTTTTGGCTGAATGAAGGAGTTACGGTCTATCTTGAACACCGTATCATGGAGGAACTTTTCGGAAGCGACTACAGCGAAATGCTGAGTGAAATTGAATGGAGCGAATTGCAAAAAGAAATGATTCAAATTGAGCAATCTCAACACCCTGAGGATGGAGCGTTGTTGTTGCAACTTAAAAACCGTAATCCCGATGACGGTATGACAAGCGTAGCCTACATCAAAGGTGCTTATTTTTTAAAAACGCTCGAACATCTTGTAGGGCGCACGAAAATGGACGAATTTTTAACAAACTACTTTAAACGTTATCGCTTTAAATCCATTAACACCGAAAAATTTGTTGCGTTGTTGAAGGAAACGCTACTAGGTTCTAGGTATTCAAATTTTAATTATCAATCATGGATTTATGAGACGGGGATTCCTACCAATAGCTATCAAAAGTCTTCATCACTACTGGAAAAAATGCAATCTCTTGCCGACAAGACGAACCGCGGTATCGATATTTTTGCGCCTCAGCGAAAGGTACGATGGATTAAAAAAAGCCTGACTTCAAAAAAACAGAAGAAGGTCGTTTTTACGAAACGGTTGAACGTCCAAGATTTTACCACGCAGCAATGGATTATGTATTTTCGCAGTCTGAACGCTGCAGTATCTGCTGAAAAACTTCAAAAAATAAATGAATACGGCAGCTTCAGTTCCTCCAACAGCGAGGTTCGTTTTGAATGGTTCTTATTGAATTTAAGAAATCGAAATTGGAAGATTGAACCCGAACTAAAACAGTTCATTCAAAGCACAGGAAGAAGAAAATACATTTTACCTCTGTTCTCCGCCATTGTTAAAGATAAAAGCCGCCTTGATTGGGCGAGGGAAGTATATTCGAATGCGCGACATAACTACCATTCAGTAACCCGGAATTCCGTGGAAAAATTATTGTACTAAGCTACCTAATTCGCTATTTCACTCAGGTAGCGCAGACGGACCAAACGCAGTTCTTCCTCCGAATACAAACCGTCAAATTCCCGATAAGCCTGGCTGATATCATCCGATTCGGCAGAATTGAAATAATCGAAAATTTCCTCTTGTTCTGTCATATCAATTCGTTTGTTGATATAGTAGGAAAGGTTTACCCGAGTTCCGGAGGAAACAATGGTTTCAATTTCCTGCAAAATTTCGTCGAACGATTTTCCCTGATTTGCCGCGAAATCCTCAAGCGATAATTGTCGATCAATATTTTGAATGAGCTGAACCTTGAGTCCCGATTTATTGACGAGAGACTTAAAAACAAAATCTTGAGGACGATCGATATCGTTATCCAAAACATAATTTTCAATCAATGCGATAAATGGCGCTCCAAAGCGATTTGCTTTGCCCGCACCCACACCCTGAACGTGCGTCAACTCTTCTAAAGTGATAGGGTACTGAAGGCACATATCCTTCAAGGAAGGGTCTTGAAAAACCACAAACGGAGGTACGTTCATTTCTTTGGCGACCGATTTCCTCAGGTCGAGCAATAAATCGTACAAAATAGCATCAAAAGCAGTATCTCTGCCCGAGAGGACCAATGCATCAGGGTCGTCGGTATTCGAAAAATCATGTTCTTTGAGAAGCGGGAAAGAACCTGGCTGCCTCACAAAATTTTGCCCCTCATTCGTCAGGCGCAACAATCCGAACGACTCAACATCCTTCTCAAGTAAACCGCCAATGATTACCTGTCGTATGACCGCATTCCAAAAATGCTCATCTTTTTCCTTACCGATGCCGAAATTTGGCAACAATTGGTGTTTAAAGGCTTTAATTTCGGCGGTAACCTGTCCTGATAAAAAAGAGCAGTAATGTTTCGCCTTGAATTGTTCATCAAAGGATTGAACCGTCTTTAATAAGGTAAGAACGTATTCTCCCCCTTCTTTTCGTTCGCGAGGAAACTTACAGTTGTCGCATAAATTGGTGCATCCCTGCACATCAAAATTTTCGCCAAAATAATGCAAAATATATTTTCGCCGGCACACCGAGGTTTCGGCATAAGACACAATTTCATGCAGTAACTGGCGCCCTATTTCCTGCTCAGTAAGCGGTTTATTGGCCAGGAACTTATCCAATTTTTCGATGTCCTTGTACGAGTAAAAAGCGATGCATTCTCCGGTACCTCCGTCCCTACCTGCTCTTCCCGTTTCTTGGTAATAACTTTCGATGCTTTTAGGAATATCATGATGGATGACAAACCGCACATCTGGTTTATCAATACCCATACCAAAGGCAATCGTAGCAACAATTACATTAACCTCCTCCATGAGGAACATATCCTGGTGTTTTGAACGCGAATCGGCATCCAATCCAGCATGATAGGGAAGCGCCTTAATTCCGTTAACTTGCAACAACTCCGCGATTTCCTCCACTTTTTTTCGACTGAGGCAGTAAACGATTCCGCTTTCACCCTCCTTCGATTTGATGTACTTAATGATTTCTTTCTCCACCTGGCGCTTTGGGCGGATTTCATAATATAAATTGGGGCGGTTGAAAGAATCCTTGAACACTACGGCGTCCAACATGTTCAAGTTTTTCTGGATGTCCAATTGCACTTTGGGCGTTGCGGTGGCGGTTAATGCGATGACCGGGACATGTGATATTTTTTCGAATATTTCTCGTAGTCGTCGATATTCTGGCCGAAAATCATGCCCCCATTCTGAGATACAATGCGCTTCATCTATGGCGAAAAACGAAATGTTCACTTGCGATAGGAAATTAATGTTTTCTTGCTTTGTCAGTGACTCTGGTGCCACGTAGAGCATTTTCGTGATACCGCTAACGATATCTTTTTTGACCTTTTGGATTTCATTCTTAGAAAGCGATGAATTCAAGACATGTGCGATATTACCTACATCGCTTACAAAACGAATGGCATCCACTTGATTTTTCATTAAAGCAATCAGAGGCGAAACAATTACAGCCGTGCCTTCCATCATTAAGGCAGGTAATTGATAGCACAAGGACTTCCCACCCCCCGTCGGCATAATTACGAAGGTGTTCCGTCCGCCGAGGATGTTTTCGATAATTTGCTCTTGCTCCCCCTTAAAGGATTCAAAACCGAAATAATGGTGTAATGACTCCTTGAGGTCTGATTTTAACATATGGGTTGGTGCCACATTCACGCTAACTTAAGTTTAATTACTTGGTTACTCAAATATACATCTAAACAACCGTTTTAGCAAGAAGTTTTACCAGACCATTTATTTTTCCTGAGCAATTTACCCATTATACGCTTCTACCCTCTGAACCTCGGGTAAATGTTGCTTTAATAAGGTCTCAATCCCACCCTTGAGGGTAGCGGTGCTCGAAGGACAACCCGAACAAGAACCTTTTAATATCAAATTGACGGTCCCTTCCTTGAATCCCACATAATCAATGGCTCCGCCGTCGTTTTCTACTGCTGGACGCACATATTGATCTAGAAGCGCTAAAATGGGTTCATCCAATTCACTAGGTTGCGCAATTTCAGGCCGTTCTTTGGCAACTTGTTTTTCTGCAGCAATGGGCATTTGTATAAGCACCTCTTTACCCTCGGATAAAAATTCTCGGATAAACTCGCGCAATTCCATCGTGATGAAATCCCAAGGTACATTGTCGGTTTTCGTGATTGTTATGAAATTTGCTGCAATAAATACCTTGCGGACAAAAGGAAAGATAAATAAGGCCTCAGCCAACGGAGAAAAACCAACAGCCTCTTGACGTTTATTGAACTCAACAGAGTCGCCTGCTGGCAATAAGTGCTTGTTCGCGACAAATTTCATGGTTGTAGGATTTGGCGTCATTTCAGCATAAACGGTTACCGGTATTTTCATAAACAAAATTTGATCATAAAATTAAGGACAAATCACGAATCTCCGGAAAGGGAAAAACGAAAATAGGGTATCGACTCGCGAATAGGTTGTCCATGTATCCTTGGATAGCCGCTGGCATCTAACATCGGATACCTACACGCGCGTTGCGGCTTTTTTCGATGCCATAAGGAATTATGGGCGATGGTATTTTGGCATAAATTCCTTATTCGTTCGCTATCGATTCCAACATCAATTCCCAAGGATTGGCCTGACACTCCATAACGGCAACCGCTAAAAAATATCCCATGCGCGGTCTTGCCATAGGCGGAGGCCGACAAATCTTTGTAAAAAAAGGCCTTGCCATTGAAAGAATGTTCTCGAATTTGCAGTCCTGAGGTTTCACCCGTCCATAATATGATGCCTGAATTGATGGACCAGTTATTATTTCGATACCTGTAGAACAACATGGCCGTTCGATATCGGTCTTTGCCCTTCCCAGCAAAAAAATCGTTCTCAAAATAAAGTGAGTGACCTAGATATTCCCCTCTGAAAGCTCCCGAGGATTGGCGAGTTCCCACGTTGTCATAATACCATAAATATGCGTATCCAAGAATGCTGCTACGGCTAAAAGGATTTCGTAAGATGCCTTGTTCAAAATCCCCCAAACCCAGTGTGCTTTTACCCTTCCAGGCTAAACCAAGGTAACTTTTAGCCTCCCACATCCTTTTCCGACCTCCCAGCGAAGCGTAACTGTAGGAGAAATCACTGCCAAAACTGACCAAAAATTGAGAGTGTGCCATCGTTCCACATAGGCCCAAACCAACACGTTGATCGTGGGAACCCAGTGAAAATATGGTTCTTACACCAAGGAAAAGGCTCTGCGAATGCAAGGTGTTAATAGGACTTCCCAATAAAAAAAGCCAGCAAACTAACCGAAGAATCACTTGCCTTTTAGTTCCATGGCTTTCAAGGTGTTCATCATCAAAGATGCGATGGTCATCGGACCCACCCCGCCCGGAACGGGAGTAATCATGGTGCATTTCGGAGCTACCTTTTCAAAATCTACATCCCCCGCCAAACGCCATCCTTTGGCTGTTTTTGGATCCTCAATTCGGGTGGTTCCCACATCAATGACGACCGCCCCTTCTTTTACCATATCTGCTGTCACAAATCCAGGCTGACCAACCGCCGCAATGAGAATATCTGCTTGGCGAACAATTGCTGAAAGGTTATTGGTTTTTGAATGGGCCAAGGTTACGGTACAATTTCCTGGATTGGCATTTCTACCTAACATAATGGAAAGGGGCATCCCTACAATATTACTACGACCAATGATGACACAGTTTTTACCCTCAGTAACAATGTTTTTTCGGCGAATCAATTCCAAAATTCCAGCAGGAGTCGCCGGAAGGAACCCAGGCAAATGAACCACCATATTACCGAGGTTGCGCGGATGGAAACCGTCAATATCTTTTAAGGGATCTATGGCCTGAGTTACTTTTAATTCGTCGATATGCTTGGGAAGCGGTAATTGCACAATAAATCCGTCAATGCTTCGATCGGTGTTAAGGGCTTCAACTTTCGCTAACAAAACATCTTCCGCCACCGAGTCATCGTAATGAATCAAGGTGCTCTCAAAGCCAATTTCTTCGCATGCTTTAACTTTATTTTGAACGTATGTCATGGAAGCGCTGTCGGCACCGACCAGGACAGCTGCTAAATGTGGAATTTTTTTTCCCTTCACTTTACGTTCTTGCACAGCAATCTTCAATTCCTCTTTTATTTCCTTCGATATGGCTTTTCCATCAATAATTTCCATAGCGTAAAGATACGGATTTATCCCTTGGTTATTCAGCTCATTGTTCCAATAGTTGCGTATCTTTGCTGAAAACAGGAACTATGAAAAATTTCTTTTTTTGCCTATGTTTTCCTTTCCTTCCTTACGCCCAAACTACGTTCCATGGATCGGAAATTGGAGTCGAAATTTTTGCGGGAGCCTCTAATCTTGGTGGCTCGATAGGCGGCAATTTGAAATATGCCGCAATACTCAATGAACGATGGGCAGTAGGGCCATCGTTTCGATACCAACGCACTTGGTCGAATAATTTCGGCCAAAAAATCGGTTTTGCCACTTATGGGGGTGGGGTATACGCTCACTACAGAATACAAAACGCCCTGTTTCTGGGAGGAGAATTTGAAATGTTGCGTAACCCATTCAATTTTATCCTTTTGAATTACACATCGCGAACATGGGCTCCCACCCTCTTTCTCGGAGGTGGATTCTCAAGAGAATTTAACGGAAAAATTCGTGTCAATGGAGGTATTTTTTATGACGTAATCAATGCCGAAAACAGTCCTTTTCGGTCGAGCTATTCGATACAAATAAAAGACGAGCAAGGGCAAGTCGTTCGCATTCTTCCTATCATATATCGCATAGCGTTTTTCTTTCCCATAGGAGCTTCTGGAGAATGAAAATTGGCATCGTATTGTACCCTACTTTTGGAGGAAGCGGCGTTGTAGCGACAGAGCTGGGCAAAATTCTTGCGAGTAAAGGGCATCTCATTCATTTTATCACCTACTCACAACCGGTAAGACTCGGGAGGTTTCAAAAAAATATTTTTTACCACGAAGTCGCTGTTTCAGACTATCCCTTATTCGAATTTCAACCCTATGAAACAACCTTAGCTTCGAAAATAATCGATGTTGTAAAATATGAACAATTGGACCTTCTCCACGTTCACTACGCCATTCCCCACGCATCTGCCGCTTACATGGCCCAACACATTTTAAAAGAGGAAAATATTACCATTCCCTTCGTAACCACACTGCACGGAACCGACATCACGTTAATTGGTAAAGACCCTTCTTTTGTACCGGTAGTGCAATTTTGCATCAATGCATCAAACGCCGTTACCGCGGTCTCGGAAAATCTTAAAGCTGAAACGCTTGCGCATTTTAAAGTTCATAGAAATGTTCACGTAATTCCTAACTTTATACATACCGAAGAGCATCTCCCCGACGAAAACCCAGAACTTCGCAAAGCTTATGCACTTCCGCATGAGCCAATACTCTGTCACATCTCCAATTTTCGCAAGGTAAAACGCGTCGACGACGTCATTCGTGTTTTTAACCGAGTAAACGCAGCGACTCCATCAAAACTCATTCTTGTTGGCGACGGTCCTGATCGTTACGCGTGCGAACAGTTATGCAGAACCTTGGGACTCTGCGACCGAATCATATTTCTGGGAAAATTGCGTGAAACCCGACAAGTTCTGGAATTAGCAGATATTTTCGTTCTACCCTCAGAAAATGAAAGTTTTGGGTTAGCGGCTTTGGAGGCTCTCGCGGTGGGAGTTCCGGTAGTTTCAAGCAACACGGGCGGAATACCTGAAGTAAATCGCGACGGCTACTCGGGGTTTTTATCTGAAGTTGGCGACATTGAACACATGACCTCCAATACTTTAAGGTTGCTGAATCCCGCGGATAAAATGCGTTTTCGTCTGCAAGCCCTCGATCAAGCCAAAACTTTCAGCCCTGAGGAGATTATCCCTAAATATGAAGAAATTTACCATAACTTAGTTGAAAACAAAAAACCATGAACATTGGCGTTTTACTTTCGGGAAGCGGAGTTTACGATGGTGCAGAAATTCAAGAGGCGGTTTTAACACTTTTAGCTATTGACGAAATGGGTTGGAACGCTGTTTGCCTTTCGTTAAACCAAACTCAGCACCATGTAATAAATCATCTTACGGGAGAACCCATGGAAGAGTCGCGAAACATGCTTGTTGAGGCCGCTCGCATTGCTCGCGGAAACATTAAAAACGTAATGGAAATAGAGCCCGCGGATTTGGATGCTTTGGTGATTCCGGGGGGATTTGGTAGCGCGAAGAATTTTTCCACTTGGGCATTTGATGGCCCCTCTGCATCGATTTCAGCTGAGGTAAAATTATTGTTGGTCAACATGGTTAATGTGGGTAAACCTATCGTTGCCTTGTGCGTCAGCCCCATACTTGTGGCTAAAGCCCTGGAAGGTTCAAACATCAACCCTCATCTATCATTAGGAAGCTCTCAAGGATCCTCGCCCTACGATATTTCAGAATTTAATTCAGGATTAACTCAAACGGGAGCGGTTGCCGAAGACACAACAATTGATGAGATCCTTATAGATACGAAAAACCGGATCGTATGCGCGCCTTGCTACATGATGGACGCCAGCATTTCTGCAGTTCGCAAAAACATCGTGCAGTCGATGGAAGCATTGAAAAATCTGTTGTGAACCAGGACGAAAAAAAATATCAAGAATGGGCAACACGTCGAAAAGAACACTTAGATGGCCTCAATGCCGAAATCTTATTCTCCAAAATAGTTCAAAAAGATCGCGGCGCTTTGGCCGCTGCCATCACCCTCATCGAAAGCGCGAAAGCTAAGCACCGCCAGGAAGCCAATGCACTGATTTCAAAGTGCCTTCCCCACAGCGGTAAAGCATGGAGAATTGGAATTACCGGAGTGCCCGGGGTAGGAAAAAGCACCTTCATTGAAGCCATTGGAGAAACCCTCGTTCAAAGAGGCCACAGCCTTGCCATTATGGCCATCGATCCAAGTTCCAATGTGAGCGGTGGCAGTATTCTCGGAGATAAAACACGGATGGAAAAACTGGCAGCCATGGATAAGGTATTCATTCGCCCAACTGCAGCGGGAAATACGTTGGGAGGAGTGGCTCAGCACACCCGAGAAACCGTGATTCTTTGCGAGGCCGCTGGCTATGACATCATTTTCATCGAAACGGTGGGCGTTGGTCAAAGCGAAACAGTAGTGCACTCTATGGTAGATTTTTTCCTGTTGCTCATGCTGTCAGGCGCCGGAGACGAATTGCAGGGTATTAAGCGGGGAATTATGGAAATGGCAGACGGCATTCTCATCACGAAAGCCGATTTCGGCAACGAAGCCTCTGCAAATCAGGCAAAAAAAATCTATGAGAATGCGTTGCATTTGCTTCAAGCAAAAGAAAGCGGCTGGTTACCGAAAGTAGCTCCGATTTCAAGCATAACTCGCAAAGACCTACACCATCCTTTACAATGGTGGGATTCCTACTTCAAAATGGTTCGGGAGACCGGCTATTTGGAGGTCAAACGCAAATTGCAGGATTTGCGTTTTTTTGAAGAGAGTTTTCAATATCGAATGGCTAATTTCATTGCTCAGGACCATAATATTCGAAAAAAATACGAGGAACTTCAACTAAAAATAACCGAGGGAACCACTTCTCCTTATGAGGCCGCAGACGCCTTACTTAAAACGATTGTTCACCATGGAATCCTTTGAAATCAAAAACGATTACATCGAATTAATTGCCCTCCTTAAAGCGACCGGAATCGCCGAAACAGGAGGCCATGCAAAAAAAATTGTGGATGCAGGTGAAGTACAACGTAATGGTTTAATCGAAACCCGCAGACGAGCGAAATTGGTTCGTGGTGATAGGATACTGATTTTTGGACGATGTTACAAAATTGAGTAGTTCAAATTATCGATGTAAGATGATTTCAACTAAGAATATTAAAATTATGAACCATCACGCTAAAGCATTCGTTCCTGGACAGAGCGTTTCCATTTTGACAGAAGCAGGAGTTTTTGTGGTTGTCGGTATCGAGAATCATTTCTTAACAGTAGAGGATGAGGAAGGATTTCAACGACGGGTTCCTCGTCATCTCGTGGTGGGGCGAAAATTGGTGGAATCCCCTGTGATTGTGAAAGATGAGCCTTCCCGAATAAGTGCCGCAAAAAAAGTTCTTGGAAAAAAGCTGACTCCAAGCATTGATCTTCATGCGGAAGCGTTGGGCCTGAGCGCCCGGCAATCGAAAAATTTGCTACAGCTCCAATTAAGCGCCTGCCAACAATTTTTGAATACTTGCATCAAAAACCGTCATACAAAATGCATCGTCATTCACGGAGTCGGCGATGGAACTCTGCGAAATGCCGTAAGGCAAATGCTATCGCAAAAACCGGGAATTAAGTTCCACGACGGAAACCTATCGCCGCGAGGTGTTGGCTCAACCCTAATTGAACTGAGGCTGCAGTCGGTAACTCAATTTTAATAGGATTTTACCGCTCCTTTTTGCCCCTGAGGAATATCAAATATCCAATGATAATACCCCACAAAATGGCTACCGGTAAAACCCATTTTTCGCTCATAGGAAATCGGAAATGTTAAACGATTTTTGCTATCCAGCCCTTTGACACCAGTTTGTGGAGCAACGCCATCTTGCAAACAAGCCGCTTGACGTAATGGACCTTTAGCAAAACAACCGTATTGGTAAATTTCATCCCATTGGGTTGGTTTTATTTGTCCAGCTTGAGCGTTTTCGGGCGCAAGAATATAAAAAGCTTTGTATTGACAAGAAGAACCTAATGCGTCGATCATTCCCAAGGCATAGGCGTATCCCATGCTGTGTGCCACAAAAAATAGCGTGTCATTTCTTCCGTAATTCGGAACTTCGTTCAACAATTGGAGTAAGTTCATGCCCGCAATTTTGCCATTTCTTCGCCGCAAGTTAAACCCTTTACGATTGGATTTGAAAGGAAGATTTAAAAGGGTTCGTTGTTGACCTGCTGAGGTTTTGATGTACTCACACCGGTGCCTACCCTTGCATGGCTTTGGATATGCTGAGGATGTTTGTAAAAAGTTCATAATCGAGCGGTAATTGGATGTTGCAACGGAATGGTGTCCGTCTGCATAATAGACTTCGTTGGGCTTTATTCGATCAATGAATTGTTGATCAAAGGCTCCCCAGGGACGCCAATAATCGAAGCGGTCTTCCACATAACAGACATTTTTTGAACTGGGAAATTCTACACCATTATTACCAATGCTGGTAAAAGCATCTATGGCTGACGCACTTGTGGAGACAGGCCTGTAACCGTTGACAAAAACCAGAATTCTTTTTCCTACATCAGGCTGAACAAATTTTTTGGCTATCTCTTCTTTAGAATAGTTAGTAACCGATGTTTTAACGAAATTTCCTTGCTCATTAAAGTACGTGTATACCAAAAGATGCGTCTGCGCCTGCGCTTGATAATTTTTCCAATGCAATTCGTCTGAATCACCGATAAAGCGCAGGGACCTCATTTTATTGCTGGAGTCAACAACAACTTTAAAATAAAGGACCTTTTTCATGCGCTTCATTTTCCACCGTTCGCGCTCTTTAATGTAAACTTCCCAATATAAGCCGTTTGACGGTTGATCAACCACAGAATTACTGCTGTTAAGGTGTTGAATGAATTTGTCCATGGAAATATTTCCAAGTTTCTCATAGTTCGTTGAATTAAAAAACCACGACTTGTACACGGAATCCGTAGTCCAAAACACTAGGTAGCCAATAAGGAAAAAATTTGCCCACAAAACCAACCTTAAAAAACGGAATTTCCAACGTTTTTCGGTCGTGAAAACTAAATCCAACCTTTCATTGGTTTTCTTACGAAATATCAGCATAACAAACAAAGCGATTGAAACCAGGGCAACATGCACTGGAGCAATAAAGCGAGCCGCTTTAGCATAAAAAGGACGAATCCAATAATTATCAACAGCTAAATTTACCTTGCCTGAATTTCTTTTATAGGGCAAGGTTAAGCCTTTGGTCAATTGTAAAGAACCATCAGGATTTTTCTCCCAATACGCATGAGCAACTAACCCATTGGTGGAAACCAAATTTTCAACATCGTCGTGAAACAAATAGGTTTTTTTACCACCCGCGGAGTCCAATCTCAGAAGCCCACTAACCAGAGAATCTAAGGTCAATGAATCGCCTAGCCCTTTTGATTCAGCGTACAATCGAAACATGGATTCTCCTAGATTACTGCTGGATTTTCCTGCTAAGAAAAAAATATTTTTACCGGGAATAAAAAAGGATCCTGAAGTATCAGCGGTAACGAAAAAATAAAAATCATTGAAACGTTTCTTATGCGAATTATTAAAAAAGGCATCCCGGTATTTTCGCATGGTCGTTGAATAAAAGGGAGCCTCCTCGCCCCACGTAAGCGGTGCCAATTTACCCGCTAAAGGGTGCGTGAAATAGGTTACCTCAATTTGGGTACCTAAGCGAAGAGCGAATTGCCGTAAATTCGAAGTGTTAGTTGCTTTTTTCGAAAGGGAGGGTTCGGTTAGGACCGCATAAAAATGGAGTTCAGTTTGCGAACATACGGTAAAAGTCTGCAACCCTAAAAATAGGGCTATGTAAAGGTTACAGGTGTAAAAAAGCTTTTTTAGCCAACAATTGCTCATTCGATTCACGGTAGTTTGGATCATCCACACAACAATCTACCGGACACACCGCAGCACACTGAGGTTCGTCGTGAAAGCCTACACATTCAGTACATTTATTGTGGGTAATGTAATAGACATCCATACTTACGGGAGCTTGAGCCGCACTTGCATCGATCCATGAACCGTTGGGTGCAGTCACATCGCCAATGAGTGACGTTCCGTCTTGGTATTTCCACTCGGCTCCTCCTTCGTAAATAGCATTATTTGGACACTCAGGCTCACAGGCGCCACAATTAATGCACTCATCGGTTATCATAATTGCCATAACATTCCAAAGTTTAGGTAAAGATAATGCAGGTAAATCAAATATTGAAAACACTTAGGTAACAATCTTTGCTCTACTTTTGTTGCATGGAGCGTGCAGAATTAGTAAGGAATCTCGTTGCCTTGGGAGAAATAATGGCCCAAGTTGGCCAAGGCAAATCCATACATAGCCGGCACTTTTCCCAACAAATTGCTGAGCAACTGGAGGAAACCGTACGAACGGAAGTAGCCAAGAACGGTTGGTTCAACGAAAGCAACGTTCGATGCGCCTTCTTCGAAGCCAGCGCATGGTTGACAGAAGTAAAACTTACCCGATTTATCGAAGGGCAGCCTTTCTATAAGTTCAGAAAAGGGCTTGGTTTAATCTTGGCAGGTAACGTTCCGTTGGTAGGGTTCCACGATTTCTTATGCGGACTGATGATGGGTTGCCGTTTAAAAATCAAAATGAGTTCTGACGACAATCGCTTGTTGCCAATACTTGTAAAAGCACTCCGTGAACTGAACCGCGATTTCGAAAATATTGTCGATTTAAACCCCCTGAAATTGACCGAATATGATGCAATTATCGGTACAGGAACCAATACGGCGCTTCTCCATTTTAGGTCTTTTTTTAAGGAGGTTCCACACTTGCTTCGAGGAAACCGCACTTCGATAGCTGTACTTACCGGAAACGAATCGGATCAGGATTTAGAAGACCTTGGAAAGGACATTTTTCTTTATTTTGGTCGCGGTTGCAGAAATGTGACTCACCTCGTAGTTCCTAAAGATTATTCGATGGAAGGATTTTTTCGGTCTATTTTACCTTTCGAAGACGTTCTGCAAAATAAAAAATATGGGAACAACTACGAATACCATCGGGCCATATTTCTGCTAAGTCAGCAATCCTTGCTGGATAATGGATTTATATTATTAAAAGAAAGCTCGGAGTTGCATCCTCCACTGGCTATGCTCTACTTTCACACTTATACAGATCGCTCTGAAGTAGACACCTATTTAAAAAATCACGAAGACCAAATTCAATGCATTATTGGAAAAGATTATTCCCCTTTCGGCAGCGCGCAGAAACCGAATCTGAATGACTTTGCGGATAACCGAAACACCTTGAATTGGCTAACAAGGGTGTTGAATTAACGGGGATTCTTTACTTTTGCAAGCTATGGGAATTTTTGGTGAAGGCATTGTATATAAAACTGCCGAGGAAATTGCGATAATGCGTGAAGCCGCCCTGGTGGTAAGCCGAACCCTGGGGCTGGTAGCCAAACACCTTCAACCTGGGGTTACTCCCGCTTCATTAGATCAAATGGCGGAAAACTACATACGACAGCAAAAAGCGATTCCGGGGTTTAAAGGCCTGTACGGGTGTCCGAGCACTTTGCTGATTTCAATCAACGAACAGGTTGTTCACGGGCTACCGACCAAACGCCCGATCCAAGAGGGGGATCTAGTTTCAGTGGATTGCGGGGCCATCTACAAGGGCTATTACGGCGATCATGCGTACACTTTTGAAGTGGGTGAAGTGAGCCCTGAAAAGAAAAAATTATGTAAAGTCACAAAAGAATGCTTGTATTTAGGTATTGAGGCATGTACTACTTCCAATCGCATCGAGGACATTGGCTATGCCATTCAACGGCATGCTGAAGCTAACGGTTTTGGCATAGTCAGGGATCTGGTAGGCCATGGCCTAGGGACTAAATTGCACGAAGAACCCCAAGTCCCTAATTACGGGAGAAGGGGTCAAGGTAAACGAATACAAAACGGACTCACCATCGCAATAGAACCGATGATTAATATGGGAACCTGGAAGGTAAAAACTTTATCGGACGAATGGACCATCGTTACAGAGGACGGCCTGCCTAGCGCCCATTTCGAACACGATGTAGCCGTGGTTGACGGAAAGGCTGAAATCCTGTCCTCGTTCGAATATATTTACGAGGCCCTAAAATTATAGATGGAAAAATCTGTAAAAATTGCCTTAACCGGTTTTTTGGTAGCGCTTGCATTTACGCTAAGCTATTACCTCGAAGTCGGTAGCTGGATTGTTCCATACCCCTTGTTCAGCTTTCTGCTGCTCATCGTGATTATTTTTCAGCTAATTGCTTATAAAAACATTTACCTGAACTATCTTCCGCTGTTATTTTTAGCGGTACTTCGATGTTTGCGTAACCCGTTGACCTACACTTTTTTCATGGACGAAGCTGCTTACGATACCTTATGTAAAGGATCGTACTTTGATGCAATAGGTATTATTGAAATGGCATGGTTACTCGTTCTTATTCCATGCACCATAGGTTGGAAGGAACTTAGCCACAAAATTCCCATTAGAAGCCTTACCATTGTTTTTAATTTAGTTCTGGGGTTTCTCAATGCCTTACTACCGCTTTACGCATTTGCCATAATTTCAACGACTCTGCTAGCCCTTAAAATCAAGCACCCTGCCATTCCAACTTTTGTCCTAATCGCCATTTTTGATCTTTTACAGGCCTGCAGTGCCTGAAAATTTTCCTCGTTAAAAGGACCGAACAGCGCGCACTAAGGTTCTGCTTGTTTTGTCGAAGTAATTCGTCGGTTTGAAATCGAAAAAACTGTAAAACCAAGCCGAGGCTGCGTTGGATTGCGTAGAAGACCAATATAAATTCATTTCAATACTGTCGGCTCCGTCTATGTCGGCTAATGCTTTTTCGACGGCAAACAAGTGCGTATTAATGATTGATAATTCAAAGATAGCCGGAAGGTACCAATCATCATAACCCTCACTTAAATACCCATTGCATAATCCAGCTGCTGTTGTTGTGTCTTTGGTTGCCATCAAAATAGCCTCGGTATTGGACTGACCGTTCCAGGTACTGGTACAATTCTGAACCTCTAAATCCTTGGGTCCCCAAATGGCTTCTCGGCCCACATTCTTCAATGAAACTACCAATCCATGTTCATGACCTGAAGAATCTTGATATACATAATAGATTATGCCTCCCTCGGCATATTCGCCCACAAAATGCGATTTTTGGCTTACAGCTCCGAACGAAAATCCAAAAAATATACCACTAATCAATAATTTCAACGACATAAAGTTTTGTGTTAATGTACAAACAAACTTAGTGAAACCATTTCGATTAAAGTTTATAAATGGCGTAATGCTGGTTTTGAAAGATGCATAAACCTTCAAATTCGCTTGGGATGGCATGTCGATTAAGTATCAAGTAGCGACAGCCTAATGTTTTCAACTTATGGATGAATTGTACATCACACATGACCTCGCTGCTTAAATTCCAACCTTTTCTGCCTAAAAAATATAGTTCTAAAGGATTGCTGTTTCCATTTATGGCCACCAAGGCATTGTTAGGAATATGCTTTTGCGCAATCGGCTCAAGTTGCAGTTTGTAGGCCTCTTTGGTGTTGTAGCGAAAGTCATGGGACTGATTCGCAATGGATTCTAGGGCGATCAGAGATAACAGTATCCATGCGTACTTTCCAAACTCTTTCAGTGCGTAAGCGCCGAGAATGGCAAGCACCGGAACTAAGGGTAAAATGTAGTATTCATGAGTTAGGAATATTTCGCCGGATTTCAAGGCGTAAGCCATAAATAGTAAGAAAAAAAAGGGTGCAGCAACTCTGACGGAAAGATCGGGTTGCTTCCTAAATGCTCGATATAGCGCGAACAATATTAATCCAAATGCGAGGTAACTGAAGAAAGGATGGAAAATTAGGTGTCTCAATAAGGCGAAAGGTTGTTCAAAAAAAAGACGGACTCCATCCGAAAAATTTCCGCCGAGATTATACCAATTCCCGTATCTTTTCGCCAAAAAGGGATTCCAAATGAAATACCAAATAAAAGCCGGTAACACCGAAATCAGGGGTAGCGTCAAAACCCAGGTTTTTTTGGGTTTATCACGAAAATATAAATAAGCAAAAACCACCGTGGTCGACAAGGGCAAAACCGAAATCTTCAAAAGCAATCCGAGGGACAACAACCCAAAGCAAAGCACCACGTCCTTCCATCGGCCAAACCTTAATGCCTCAAAAAAATAAAATAATCCCATAATGTAAACCGCAAGAGCCGCAGTGTCTGACATCACTTTTCGGCTGTACATAAAGTAGCAAGAAACCCCTAAAAGCAAGGTTGCGTAGAAGGCGATCCTTTCACCGGAAAATCGGACGATTAAGGCATAGAAGTAAGCAAGGCCCAAGGTAGAAAGCAATACATTGATGAAACGCCCCAACCAAGGGTGAAACCCAAAGAAATGCGCTAACTCTCCTTGAATGAAATACAAGATCGGAAATTCCATACCGATAACTCCCGAGCCACCGTTGGTTTCGTCTACCATCGGGAAGCAAAACGAAGTATTGCCCTCAAAATAATTTCGGGCAACCATCAGGCCTGTTGCTTGCCGCCAACTGTGCGCTGCTTCAAGTGGAGGGTGCCAAATTCCGAGGAGGTGAATCAGAAAAAAAATAAAAATCCAGAAACCTACCGATTTAACATACGAATCGTAGAATGTCCGCAATAAAATCACTTAACGGTTGTTTTCGATAACGTACGTCAGTACCTTCTCCATCAAATGCGCTCGATCCTTACCCATCACGTTGTGCTTGTGCATAGGGTAAGCAAAAAAGTCAACTTGTTTTCCGTCTTCTACAAACTTTTTGATCAAAGAATAATTGTGCTGCATCACCACGACATCATCCACAGTACCATGGATTAACAATAATTTTCCACTTAAATTTTGAGTATAATTCGTTAGCGCATTTTTTAGATACCCTTCCTGATTTTCGTCTGGCCTATCCATGTACCTTTCGCCGTACATCACCTCATAATACTTCCAATCGGTTACGGGACCACCTGCAACGCCCGCGTTGAATACGCCAGGATGGCGTAACATAAGCGATGTGGTCATAAAACCCCCAAAGGACCAACCATGAACGGCCAAACGCTTTGCATCAACGTAGGGTAAAGATTTCAGAAATTCCACACCGCTCAATTGGTCTTCCATTTCAATGTCCCCTAAACGGCGGTGAATTTGGGATTCGAAGGCAAATCCTCGCTCTGCCGAACCGCGGTTGTCCAGGGTGAAAATCAAATAGCCTTGGGCTGCCAACCAATTCATCCACAAATTTGCGCCGGCATTAAAACCGTTCGTTACCATCTGCGCGTGTGGTCCGCCATAGACGTATACCAAAACCGGATATTTCCGCGTTGCATCAAAATCTGCCGGTTTTACCATTCGGTAGTATAAATCGGAACCATCTTTCGCTTTAATAAATCCAATTTCTGATATTCCCAGGGCGTAATCGTCCAAGGGATTGGTGGACTCTTTAATGAATTTAGCCATTTTTCCATTGGTGGTATAAATCATTTCACGATTGGGAATCGACAAGCTGGAGAATCCGTCGTAGTAGTAAAGCCCATCATCGGATAAATCAAAGCGATGTACGCCGTCATTCTTCGTAATTGCACGCGCATTTCCTTCAAAATCGGTTCCATAAATCATAGTATTACAGGGATTATCCCCTGTTGCGGCATAATAGATGAGTTTCTTCAGAGGGTCCACCTCAAGAATGTCCTTAACGACGAAGGAATGCTTGGTGATTTGCTTTTCATTCAGAGCCGCGCCACTAAAATTAACGCGGTATATATTCATAAATCCATCTTTTTCCGACAACCAAAGGAAATCGTTAGTGCCCCCTAAAAAATAAGCAGGATGCTCTGGCTCCACCCATTTTCCATTGCTTTCATACCAAAGAGTTTTCACCTTTTTCCCAGTAATAACATCGAAGGCATTTAACCAATATTCGTTTTGCCCTCGGTTTACCTCGGCAATTAAACAATACTTCTCGTCGGGAGTAAAGGCAAAATTGGTAAGATAATCGTCGGAATTGCCACTGGGTTTTATGTAAATTATTTTCTTGTTTTTGAAGTTGTAAATTCCAACCCTCGGTTTTTCGGATTTCTGTCCTGCCATGGGATACTTGATGGAAATTAAGGACCCAGGCGTTGTGGTGACATCGAGTAAAGGATAATCTGCCACCTCGGATTCATCTTTTTGATAGAAAGCTAAAAAATTGCCTTTATCCGACCAAAATAAGCCCTTCTCAATACCGAACTCATTTCGGGCGATGGACTGACCCGAAACGATGTTTTTATCCTTGTTTTTGGTAATGGGCTTCCCATTCATATAAACATTATTCTCGAGGGTGTAAGCGCATTTACCTGAGGGTGTGTGATAATTGACGTTTTCCCAATTTTCCATGCCTTGATGCTTCAATGAAAGGGATTTCGTGATCACATTGTAGGTAAAAATAACGGAAGCATTGTTCACTAAAATTTCATCTTTAGCAATCCATTCGTAACCATACAGGTTTTGAATTTTGGCACCATCGGGTAGCTGTTTATTCACTTCGTCTACGGTACACGCAACGCGTTCTTCCTGATCCATGAAGGTGTAGCGAAGTATGGACTTATAATCCGAGGAAAGCAAGGTGAACTCGGAGGCGTTCTTGACCCAAGAAAACCCAACGGTGCGCTGAGGACTTAAGGCGCGCTGTTTCAGCACCGATTCGTTAACGGTTAGAGTTTTTTTCTGAGCTGTAATTGCCCATGAACCACTAAAAATGAAGAGGAGGATAAAACTACGCATGGTTATTTACGATGAATGAATTGATTAAAAAAGGTTTCCACAGGCTTTCCGATTTCATAAGCCTTCAGCAACGTTTCAAGGAGCTGGTCACCTAAGAGAAGTGCTGTGGGAAAGGTGGTAAAGAAGTAGAATTGTTTGTTGTAAAGCAAGGGTTGTTTGATGGCAAAATCCTTTAAATCTGCGGGAAGCACTTTATTCTTTTCGCCTCTAATTTCACCAAAAAATTCCACAAATTCGGGCTGGGTTATGAGGTTTTTAAAATCCGAAGCATGTGCGGCGATGCCTTCCCTTAGTTCTTGGAGTTGTTCTTTATCGATTTCATAAACGCCGCCATAAACCCTGAGGTGTTCCGGCGAAAATTCAAAATAAATACCGTTAATAGCCGTACTTTTTTTACCTCCGGGTGCAATCACTGCTGAACACATCAGTTTGTAGGGAGTTTTATCGTTCGAGAAGCGAATATCGCGGTTAATGCGAAAAATACAGTCTTTCGCCAACAGTTCGTTGAAAACCGGATAATTCTCCGAAAGCCGGTCAATCAACGCTTGGGTGAAGGCAGAAAACGGCTTCTTAACGTGATTTTCATAACGGAAACGGTTTCTATCGAACCATTCCTTATGGTTATTTGATGCCAATTCCATGAAAAAATTCAAATATTCTTGGCTGAAATAGGGCATGTCTGAAAAATTTGTTTGGAAAGGTACTTAAAAAGCCCTAAAAGTTCATAATACCCATCAAATACTGTTGTAAAGTTGGGATAGGTTGAAAAAAAGAGTATCTTTGCACCCTTAAATTTTATTAATTAATTAGGAACCTTATGAATTCTTACGAAACTGTTTTCATTTTAACTCCCGTTTTGTCTGAGGACCAGGCAAAGGAAGCAGTGCAGAAGTTCGAGGGCGATATCAAAGGCATGGGTGCCAAGATCAAGCATTCGGAAAACTGGGGTCTGCGCAAAATGGCTTATCCAATCCAGAAAAAATCCACTGGATTTTACCATTTAATTGAATTTGAAGCTGCTGGATCTGTCATTGCAGAATATGAATTAATGATGAAACGCGATGAGCGCGTGCTTCGTTTTTTAACAGTACGCATGGACGCTGACCACGTAGCTTATGCTGAAAAGCGTCGTTCAAAACTCGCTGCTAATTAATCCATTAACCCAATTAATTATAAAGAACATGATGTCAAACGATATTCGATACTTGAACCCGGTAGCGATTGAGATTACCAAATCGAAATACTGCCGTTTTAAAAAATCTGGAATTAAATTTTTAGATTATAAAGACGCAAACTACTTACTAAAGTTGGTCAACGAGCAAGGAAAAATACTTCCGCGTCGTCTTACGGGAACCTCTGCCAAATTCCAAGGTAGGGTAAACAAAGCCATTAAGCGTGCGCGCCATCTGGCACTTATGCCATATGTTGGCGACATGTTGAAATAACCCCAATTAAAAAATACTATCATGGAAGTAATATTAATTAAGAACGTTGACAAATTGGGTTATGCTCACGAGCTAGTAACCGTCAAGCCAGGGTACGGTAGAAACTTTTTAATCCCACAAGGCTACGCTGTTTTAGCCACCCCTGCTGCAAAAAAAGCGCACGCTGAAGCGGTACGACAAAGAGCGCACAAAGAGGCTAAATTGCAAGAAAAAGCGCAGGCGGTAGCAGAAAATTTGGCGAATAGTAGGGTGTCAATAGCTACAAAAGCTGGGGAAAATGGAAAAATATACGGATCCATTAACGCGCTACAATTAGCCGAAGCCTTAACCAAAGCAGGATTCGACATCGATCGCAAATCGCTGAAAATCAAAGATGAGCCCATTCGCGAATTGGGAACCTTCAGTGCAGAGGCCAACCTATTTAAAGGCGTTAAACAGACGTTCCAATTCGAAGTGGTCTCTGAATAACCGAATTGGTCCAATTTTGCAGAAGTCCACGGAATGGTTGCTACAGCGCAATTTCCTGCAGAGCGTAGACACCAAAATCGTTGTTGTGCCAGGCCTTTTCAATGCGGTAATTTTTAATCCACAAAAAGGTTGGAAAACTGCCTTCCGTTATGGGTAGAAGCTCTTTTTGATGCAAAGCCAACCTGCAGAAAATTTCTTCCGATAGAAGCTTATCGTACGCCGAAACATCTAAAGAGTCGGTTCCCAACACCCAATATTGGGTTTTGCCGGGCAACTTCTGATGAATCTGATTCATGAGCTTTGTAGACTCCGAACAATACTTACAACCCGGCAGAGCAACCACCACTACCCCCGATTCAAAAGGAAATTCCAGCGAGCTTTTCGGACAATATCCCATCGACATCAAATCCCCCCGATAAATGGGAAAGGCAAGAAAATAGATACCAAAAGGCAATACTGCTAATAGAAAAACCAGGGATGCGTTCACCCATTTTTTAACTTTTAAACCTTGCCGAAAAACGGCAATGGCTAAACCCAATCCCAAGAAAACCATCAAAAAATAAGGCAAGAACTTCGAAAGAAAGAACGAACTTCCTAATTTGAGCAATAATAATTCAAGTGCATTCATAACAAAAAAAAAGGGAGACAAAGCTCCCTGTTACATTTAATTGGATTATCCTATTGGATTTCGCAATCTACAGCAACTCCAGTAAGCGCATCTTCGGGAAGATCCCCGTCATCACATTGCTCTTCCGCATTGCTTTTAGTGTCATTTATAGTTACACTACTAGAAGCTCCTGGGAATTCTTCACCATCAATAAATCCTGTACAAGTACAAGTATAGTCTTTTTTGCAGGAGGCCATTAAAAAAAGACCCAACCCAAAGATTAATAACATTTTTTTCATAATAAAAATTTTAAAAGATGATTAAAGATAGACTTTTTTAAACACTTCCGAAAAAAAACTTTTCAACAGTTAAAAGAAGTCCTACTGAATTTCACAATCTTGTTCAATACCAAAAATGTACCCATCGCTTTCATCACACGTCGCTGTTGCATTCTTTTTAGTATCATTGATCGTAACTGTTGATACCGTTTGACCACCTATTTTGCATACACAAGTGTAGTCTTTTTTGCATGAAGCTAATAGGAAAAGACCAAAACCGAAAGCTAAAAGTATCTTTTTCATAACATGAAATTTAAAAGTTTATCAAAGTTAATCACTTTTGTTTTTAAGACTTCAAATGCCCTTCTTTTTTAACATTCGCAGCGCGCCCATAGCGAAAATACCAGGCAAGGGTGGCGGATGGAATCAAATCGGTAAAAGGAAATAGTTCTTCGAAGAACGTAAAACTCGCCCAGGATAATTTCTTCCCAAACAGCAGAAAAACCAGCAGGGCTGACAGGGGCGCCCAAAAAGCATCGAATACTTCGCCAAACGAAGGAATGAGATAGGACATCACCCCGATCATGTCGATGAGAAGGGCTATCACCAATTTTAACGTTTGATTCGAGGTGTTTTGTCGAGGGTTCATAGCGTTTTGTAGAATACGAATGTACTAAATCGAAGCATTTTACCTCTCCCTCCTTGCGATTTTTAATAGAAATCCCTACGTCTTGCAACAAGTTGCTATTTTTGTAAAAAAATTGATCATGTCAAACCATCTTCTTAAAGGCAAAAAAGGAATTATTTTCGGTGCACTTAACGACCAATCCATCGCTTGGAAAGTTGCGGAGCGTGCGCACGAGGAAGGAGCCGAATTTGTTTTAACCAATGCCCCTATCGCCATGCGTATGGGAGAAATCAACGGTCTTGCTGAAAAAACGGGGAGTAAAGTAATCCCTGCCGATGCAACCAATACCGAGGACCTTGAAAATCTTGTAACCCAATCCCTCGACATCCTTGGGGGAAAGATAGACTTTGTATTGCACTCAATCGGCATGTCCCCCAACGTTCGAAAAGGCAAGCATTACACCGAGAGCAATTATCAATTTTACCAACAAACCATGGACGTTTCGGCCATGTCGTTGCACAAAACATTGGCTACGCTTTACAAGCACGACGCCATGAACGATTGGGGTTCGGTGCTTGCCTTAACCTACATTGCTGCCCAACGCATTTTTCCAGATTATAACGATATGGCAGATGCCAAATCGCTGCTTGAGTCCATTGCGCGTTCCTTTGGTTATCATTACGGCATCGCAAAAAAAGTTCGAGTGAATACGATTTCTCAATCGCCAACCGTAACAACTGCCGGACAAGGAATCAAAGGGTTCAACGAATTCATCAATTTCTCAGAGCAGATGTCGCCACTTGGAAATGCAACCGCCCTTGCTTGTGCAGATTATTGCATTTCGATGTTTTCGGACTTAACGCGTTATGTTACCATGCAGAATTTGTTCCATGACGGGGGCTTCTCAAATACCGGCGTGACACAGCAGGTTATTGAACGGTTTGGTAATTAATTGACAGAAAACACGAGTACCGCACGTTTTAGTTCCTAGTTTCCGGCGGCCTTTTCAAAAACTTTGGTTAAGTCAACCCTATGTATCCAACTGATCCATAAAATGTGATTTCTTTCCATGTCGGTGGCATTCGGTTTTATGATAAATTGATTTAGATAGCCCAACTGCACATTCGAATTGGAGGTAAATTGCCAACCCAAGGCAGCAATAAAGCGGTTTTGATCAAGAGGATTCTTGGCTATTCCCTTCCCAAAACCCACAAAAAGTTCATTGTTGAGGTTCAAAAACAAGGTGTTTTTTGCCAACTCCTTTCGCGTTATTGGAAAGGTTACCATGGCCCTGTACCTGATCCGATTGAGATAAATTGGAGAAACTTCAGCGATTTCAGCTCCGCTATTTTTAGCATACTGCTCAAGAAAGCGCTGTTCAATTCGGTACCGATGCTGCAATTCAAAGCGTCCCATTTTATGCTTTACGTTGACCTGTTCAAAGATTCGATTTTCATCAAATTCATGTAAAATCGGCTGAACTCCGTATGGAAATGTTTTGATCCATGCGTAACCCCCCATCAGAGAAACTTCAGGGGTAATTTGATATCCAACTCCAAATCGCAAAAGTGACTGTTGCCAGTGCCTAAAACCTTCGGCACGTCGCCATTGATACTCACTCATCAAAAACGTTTTTCCGCTCACCTTATAAAAACCATTGTAAAGGGCCCAACCATTGAATTGATTGACCATGTTTTTTTGTGCATGCGTTGAAAATTGAGCAGCACATATTATTAATAGCAGGTATCTCATCACTTTGCAAAAGTAAATGATTTGCATTGAACATCAAGAAAGCCGGAAATTCAACAGCAAAAGTTATCTTTGTGGGGTAAGATGAAGCCAAGGTTGAATTCAAAATCGTTCATTGCTCTTGAGGAGGAATACGGTGCTCACAACTACCACCCAATACCGGTAGTTTTGGAACGAGGCTCCGGAATTCATGTTTGGGACGTGGATGGGAAAAAATACTTTGACTTTCTTTCTGCTTATTCAGCAGTAAACCAAGGCCATTGCCACCCCAAAATCTTGAACGCCCTCAAGCAACAAGCATCCAAACTAACCCTTACATCGAGAGCTTTTCACAACAATAGGCTCGGGCTCTTTGAAGCATTTCTTCACAAACAATTTGGCTACGATAAGGTGCTTCCCATGAATACTGGGGCAGAGGCCGTTGAGACAGCCATCAAACTCGCAAGGAAATGGGCATACGAAGTCAAAGGTATCCCGGAAAATCGGGGTAACATTGTGGTATGTGAAGGAAATTTTCACGGAAGGACTACCACCATTATTTCCTTTTCTTCAGATGAGGGATCAAAAAAAAATTTTGGGCCCCACACCCCCGGGTTTATAAGCATCCCTTACAACGATATTCGTGCTATGCAGGATGCTTTATCCCGAGAAAACACCATTGGAATTCTCGTTGAACCTGTGCAAGGGGAGGCTGGAGTAATTGTTCCATCCAATGACTACATTCCTGCGATTCGGCAAACTTGTAACCAAACCAATACCTTATTTATTGCCGATGAGATTCAAACAGGATTAGCAAGAACAGGAAGTTTATTAGCCGTCTGCGGTGTATGCGATTGCCAAAAACAGTGCGAACGCAGGGGCACCTACCAAAGGCCCGATATTTTAATTCTCGGTAAAGCTTTGGGAGGGGGCGTTTATCCCGTCTCCGGAGTATTAGCAGATAATTACATCATGGAAGTTATTAAACCGGGCCAACACGGATCTACTTTTGGAGGCAACCCATTAGCGGCAGCTGTTGCAGAAGAGGCAGTGAAAGTTGTGATAGACGAACACCTGATGGTCAATTCACGGAAATTAGGCCTAAAATTCAAGGCTGCTATGCAGGAACTTGTAAACCTAAAAGGGCTATTTCGGGAAGTCAGGGGTAAAGGGCTGCTCAACGCAATTGTCATCAATGACACACCAGAAAGCAATACCGCGTGGCGTTTTTGTGTAAATCTTGCCGAAAATGGCCTTTTAGTAAAACCCACCCAGGGCAATATCATTCGATTTGCTCCACCCTTGATCATAACCGAACAGGAAATGGATCAATGCATTTCAATAATTCAAGCAACGTTTCATCAATTTACCCCTTAAATCGTGGCACAAAAAATTAAATTTGGGACCGACGGATGGCGTGCCATCATAGCACAAGATTTTACCGTTGAAAACGTTGCCAGGGTCACCGAAGCAACGGGCATATGGCTCAAGGAGCGTTTTGAAAACCCATCAGTGGTTATTGGTCACGATTGCCGTTTTGCGGGGGAATTATTCATGCATACCGCGGCTGCCGTATTGGTTCAACAAGGCATTAAGGTATATATTGCTCAGGGATTTGTTTCTACCCCGATGATTTCATTGGGTGCCCACCAACACGGATGTGAAATAGGCATTATTCTTACAGCGAGCCATAATCCACCCTCGTACAACGGATTTAAACTAAAGGCGAAATTCGGTGGACCACTACAACCCGAAAAAATCAACGAAATTGAAGCCATTATCCCCGATGTGTGCAGAATCGATTACACCAATTTTTCCATTGAAAACGCATTGTCAAAAGGACAAATCGAGGTTTTACCGCTGGAAAAAGAGTACATTGATCATGTCAAAGCCAGCTTCGATTTAACGGCAATACAGCAATCAGGATTACGCTTAATGTACGATGCCATGTACGGTGCGGGTCAACGGGTTATACCGCAGGTACTTCCATCAACCACCTTACTGCATTGCAATCCTAATCCTTCGTTTATGGGCCAAGCGCCAGAACCGATCGGCAAGAACTTGCAAGAACTTGCGCAGTACATTAAAAGCCATCAAAACATCGACTGTGCATTGGCTACGGATGGAGATGCTGACCGCATCGGTTTGTACGATAGCCATGGAGAATTTGTGGATTCTCATCACATTATCCTCTTGTTGATTCACTACTTGGTGAAGTATAAGGGCATGTCTGGAAAGGTAGCTATCGCGTTTAGCGTTACCCCAAGAGTCTACAAAATGTGTGCGCACTACAACTTGGAGCATACCACGACTAAAATCGGATTCAAAGACATCGCTGCCATCATGGTCAACGAAGACGTACTTCTTGGAGGAGAGGAATCTGGCGGGATTGCCGTTAAAGGACACATTCCTGAGCGCGATGGTATATGGATGGGACTTATTCTTTGGGAGTTTATGGCCACTTCCGGCAAAACGTTAGAAGAGTTGATTGCGGAAGTTTATGAAATCGTTGGGCCTTTTAAATTCGAGCGAAACGACTTGCACATTACGGAAGCATTGAAGCAAAAAATCATTAAAAATTGTCAGGACAACACCTATAAATCCTTTGGTAAATACACGGTACGCGATGTTAAAACTACCGATGGATTCAAGTATTTCTTCGATGATGACCGCTGGGTCATGATTCGACCTTCTGGAACTGAACCTGTGCTAAGAACCTATGCTGAAGCGCCCACTTTGGAAGAAGTTCGGGAAATCCTAAAGGCCACGGAGGAAGCTATTTGCGCGTAGTATTTACCGCTACCCCAAGGCCACGTCCAAGACCATCATCACCACAAAACCGGCAATGAACCCGAGTACCGCAAGATCGGTGTATTTATCGCGTTGCGTTTCGGGGATAACTTCTTCTACCACGACAAATATCATGGCGCCTGCTGCGAAAGCAAGGGCAAAGGGTAAAATGGGTTGAATGTAAATAACCGCCAAAGCGCCTACCACACCCGCAATGGGTTCAACAATGGCCGAAAGTTGACCGTACCAAAATGCTTTAAATCGGCTAGCACCTGCTCTTCGCAGAGGCATTGCTACGGCAAAGCCCTCCGGAAAATTCTGAATAGCAATCCCCAAAGCCAATGCCACCGCTGCACCTATTGTTGCTCCCCCCATTCCATTTGCAGCAGCCCCAAATAATACGCCAACCGCTAAACCTTCTGGTATGTTATGAAGCGTGATGGCGAGCACCAACAAGGTTGTTTTATGAAGTTGTGTCTTGACCCCCTCGGATTCGTTTTCGTTAAAATTGATGTGCAAATGGGGCATTTTCTTGTCCAAAAAATACAGAAATAAGGCCCCGGTAAGAAATCCCACTGCCGCCGGCATCCATGGAAAATTGGGAAATAATTTCTGTGACATTTCTATGGATGGATTTAACAACGACCAAAAACTTGCGGCTACCATGATTCCACCGGTAAAACCGAGCATGGCGTCTAAAACGCCGCGGTGCATGTTTTTAAAGAAAAAGACCAAGGAGGCGCCAGCAGCAGTTATTACCCAAGTGAAGACCGTCGCCCAAAAAGCCGCCCAAACTGGGTGTAGTGTAGCAATATAATTAACGATATCCTCCATGCCCACAAAAGTACCAATGATTTGCTAAAACTGGTTGAAAATATTATCTTTGAAAGGACTAATAAGTACCCATGAAAAAAATCTTCTTTTTTTTCCTCCTTTTTACCGCAGCCTTTCTGAATGGCTGTAATCGAAAAAACGATACCGTTCTTCGGGTTTATGTTGGTTATAACGGCCAACCAAAACTCAACGCAAAGGTAGTAATTGACGGAGTAACCCAAAATCCTCCCTATTCCCCTTTCGTAATGTCAGAAGTAACCGATGTCAACGGATTGGTTGAATTCAACCTGAAAGATTACATCAAACCGGGTTCTTATGGTGGAAGTACGATAGATTGTACGGTATTCCTCATCAAAAACTCTCCTCAAAGCGATACCGTAAAAACCATTTTTGTTGAGGCTTTCAAAACCACAAAGCAAGAATTTCTTTTTTAACAGGGATTCTGTACACGTCCTGACGAAGGTGCATTTTTTGTACCTTTGCGCCAGTTTTCAATTTCATGGACAAGAAGGCAACAACTCGTAAAGACGACTATTCAAAGTGGTATAACGACCTCGTGCACAACGCAGATTTAGCGGAGCATTCGGATGTGAAAGGGTGCATGGTCATAAAACCTTACGGTTATGCAATTTGGGAAAATATGAGGGACGTGTTGGACAGAATGTTTAAAGATACTGGGCATTCTAACGCCTACTTCCCCTTATTCATCCCCAAATCTTACCTGAGCAAAGAGGCAAGCCATGTCGAGGGGTTTGCGAAAGAATGTGCGGTTGTCACGCATTACCGCCTTAAAGCAAGCGCTGACGGCAAAGGTGTTGAAGTTGACCCCGAAGCGAAACTGCAAGAAGAACTCATTGTTCGGCCAACATCAGAAACAATCATTTGGAACTCCTACCGAAATTGGATTCAATCTTATCGAGATCTGCCAATTCTCATTAATCAGTGGGCTAATGTTGTTCGTTGGGAAATGCGCACACGCCTGTTCTTGCGTACAGCGGAATTTCTATGGCAAGAAGGGCATACTGCCCATGCAACGAAAGAGGAAGCCATAGCCGAAACCGAACAAATGCTTCGCGTTTACGCGGATTTTTCCGAAAACTACATGGCCATGCCAGTAATCTTGGGAAGAAAAACGCCCGGTGAACGATTTGCCGGCGCAGAGGACACCTTGTGCATTGAGGCCATGATGCAAGACGGAAAAGCCCTTCAAGCTGGAACATCCCATTTTTTAGGACAGAATTTTGCTAAAGCATTTGAGGTAAAGTTTGCGGATAAAAGTGGAAAATTGGATTACGTTTGGGCCACTTCGTGGGGTGTCTCTACCCGACTCATGGGAGCCTTGGTGATGACCCATTCCGACGATGAAGGATTGGTGTTGCCCCCAATGCTTGCTCCCATTCAAGTGGTAGCGGTTCCGATTTACAAAACCGAAGATGAATTCCATCGAGTTGAAGAGAAGTTCATGTCCCTTGGAAAAGAACTTAAAGCCAAAGGAATTCGGTTTAAATTGGATAGCGACGACAATAAGCGCCCAGGTTGGAAATTTAACGAATACGAGGTAAAAGGGGTTCCGATTCGCTTAGCGATGGGCCCAAGAGATCTAGAAAATGGGCAAATTGAGCTCGCACGTCGAGACACCAAAGAGAAATCGAACATCTCCATAGATATAGCTGCAGAAAGCATCGCCCAGCTTTTGGAGGACATTCAATCCAATCTTTTCGAACGTTCCAAATTGCATCGAGCCAATAACACCTTTGAGGTGGATACTTACGAAGAATTCAAGCAGCGCATCGATCAGGGAGGCTTTTTCTTAGCACATTGGGACGGAACCGAAGCGACCGAAGAATTGGTCAAAAATGAAACCAAGGCCACGATTCGTTGCATTCCTTTTACCGACCATCCCGTTCCTGGAAAATGCATGGTGACAGGTCAGCCATCGGTACAACGGGTGATTTTCGCGAAAGCTTACTAAACTTGGGCGAATTTCGATTCAAACATTTCACGCTGTTTCACAACCAAGATTCGTTTTCTGTTGGAACCGATGCCATGGTGTTGGGTGCCTTGGTACAAGGCCCAGATCATGGAAGAATTCTAGACGCTGGAGCGGGTTCTGGGGTTCTTGGCTTGATGGCAGCACAAAAATTCAGCTCCAGTCATGTGGACTGCATCGAAATCGATGAAAAAGCTTTTCTCGAATGCCAAGAAAACCTGCGAAAAAGCCCGTTTCAAGGGCGCATACATGCCATTCATTCGAATCTGTTAGATTTTCAATCCGAGGAACTATACACCACAATAATTACCAATCCACCCTATTATTGTTCTGATAATTTTTCCAGCCCTCGAAACCAACGGGAAAAACACCTGAACTCCGAAGAACTCCATCGTTGGTTCATGCGTTGTTACCAATTGCTAGCACCGCACGGCACGCTTTGGTTCATCGTCCCAACTTCTAGCAAGGAGACCGTGGAGTTGATTTTTAAACGTTTTGAAATGCATATTCTTCGGGAAATTAACGTCCAAAACCAGCACGGCATTACCGTAAGAATGGTTTACGGAATAACCCAACAAGCCATTAAAAAGGAGTCTTCCATACTTAAACTCAGAAATATTGACGGAACCTACAGCAACGATTACCTTGATCTTACCGCTGAATTCCATGCCACAGGCATCGACAAATAGCGGCTGACTTACCTTCATCGCGCGCCGTTATATCACATCTTGCAAAGCAGCTTGAACACCAAGAATGGTTAAAGTTAACCCAAATCGAATCAGGGTATGGAACTCTTAAACGGATCGTTGCAGTTTGAATTCCGAGGATTTATGAAAGGTGATTTTGGTATAATCTTGTTCCGCCATAGAAAGGAGGAAAGGCGTCTCCGCAAGGAACACCCAATTTTCGTCCTTATCCAAAGCCATATGATTGGATTTTACACGGTGAAAGCGCTGCAACTCCTCCTCATCTGAGGAAGTTATCCAACAGGCTTTGACATAATTTTTCGGGACAAAACGGCAATTTGCACCGTACTCGTGAATTAGACGGTAGTTGATTACCTCGAATTGAAGCTGACCCACAGTTCCAACAATTTTTCGATTACCGGGTTGTTGGATGAACAGTTGTGCCACCCCTTCATCAATCAACTGTCGTATTCCTTTATCCAACTGCTTAGATTTCATGGGATCTAAATTTTCCAACTCCTGAAATATCTCCGGGGAAAAGCTTGGAATACCCTGATACATCATTTTCTCCCCTTCAGTAAGGGTGTCTCCGATTTTGAAATTACCCGAATCGTAGAGCCCTACCACATCTCCCGGAAAGGCTTCATCAATGACACTTTTATCTTGTGCCATGAAAGAAGTGGGGTTGGGAAACTTCATTTTTTTGTCAGAACGGACATGGTAATAAAACTGATTGCGCTCAAATTTTCCCGAAACAATTCGTAAAAAAGCAATTCTATCGCGGTGCTTGGGGTCTAGATTTGCATGAATCTTAAAAACAAAGCCGCTGAATTTATCTTCGTTCGGGTGAATAAACCGCAAATCGCTTGTCCGACCTCTCGGAGATGGAGAAATTTCGCAAAAGGTATCGAGCAGTTCTTTAACGCCGAAATTATTTACTGCCGAACCAAAGAAAACAGGGGCCATATCGCCGGCCAAATACTCCTCACGCTGAAAAGGATCGTAAACCCCTTCAATCATTTCCAATTCCTCCCTTAACTCATTCGCGGGAGCTTCTCCTAATATATCGTCCAATTTTGGGTCGTCGAGGTTTTCAAAAGAAAGGACATCTTCGGAAATTTTTGTTTTATTGGCTGCAAACAAATTCAATCCTTTACGGTAAATATTATAGACCCCTTGAAACCGGTCGCCCATGCCGATGGGCCAAGTAAGCGGACAAACCTTAATTGCAAGAACTTTCTCCAGTTCATCCAACAAGTCGAAAGCTTCTTTTCCGTCTCGATCGAGTTTGTTAATAAAAATAATGACCGGTGTTTTTCGCATGCGGCAAACTTCCATCAAGCGCTCGGTTTGCTCCTCCACCCCATTAGCGCAATCGATCACCAAAATGACGGAATCCACCGCAGTAAGGGTACGAAACGTATCTTCGGCAAAATCTTTATGACCAGGAGTATCGAGAATATTAATTTGTTTACCGTTGTACTTAAATGCCATAACCGAGGTGGCGACAGAAATTCCCCTTTGCTTTTCGATTTCCATGAAATCTGAAGTTGCGGTTTTTTTAATCTTATTGTTTTTGACAGCACCGGCAGTTTGAATTGCCCCCCCAAACAACAACAATTTTTCGGTGAGTGTGGTTTTACCCGCATCGGGATGGGAAATAATTCCGAAAGTTCTTCGTTTCTCGGTGGCTTCCTGGTTTTTCATATGGCACAAAAAAAGACCACACACCTGCGGCTTTGAAAGTTTTTTGTTAGGGTTTTAAAATATCTCAGAAGGCGAAAAATGAAAGGCCCCCTCAATGGCAGCATTTTCATCCGAATCGCTACCGTGGACAGCATTTCTGCTCTTGCTCTCGGCATAGGCCCTTCGAATCGTTCCTTCTTCTGCCTCTGCAGGATCCGTGGAACCTATCAATTTACGAAAGGATGCCACAGCGTCCTCCTTTTCCAGGATGGCGGCAACAATCGTACCTGAGGTCATGTAGGATACAAGTTCATCGTAGAACGGGCGTTCCTTGTGAACAGCATAAAATTCACCTGCCTGTTTTTCTGTCAACCGAGTATATTTCATGGCTTTAACGGTGAATCCATTTTGGATGATCATGTCCATGATTTTACCCATATGCCCGTTTTCAACAGCGTCCGGTTTTAACATGGTAAAGGTTCTATTGGTAGCCATTAATTCGTATTTTGGTGCAAAGATAGTCAATCTTTTTAGTCCATAAAATTCGAACAATATGAAGCGTTACATTCCCTTATTACTGCTAACGGTTCCCATTTTCACCAACTCATGTATTGAGAACGACACCAAGCCCGAGCCGCGAATTATGCCTAAGACCGAACACGCGGCGAAGAGTAAGAAAAAACCGCCTGAAAACCCAGATAGGTCATTATTACCGGAAGAAAGCCCTTCAACACCCAAACGGAATTTAGCAGCCAAGCAACAACAAAAAAGACCAAGAGTTGAGGTTAAGACCCAAAACAACGTCCCGGACTACCCCGAAAATAAGGACCTCGACTTTAAAAATCCAGCGTTGGATAAATGGGCCAACGCCTACCTCAACGATCCACAATGGCAAGAACAATATTTGACCAGCATAGCCTATTATTTAAGCAGCGTTCAACGAAACCTGGATCAACACCCTGAGCGTAAAACCGACAAAAGCACGATTGTTTCAAACTACCGTGAAAAGATGTCGCAAACTTTCTACAGGAGTCCTGAATTCGTAGAGTTTGCGAGAAACCAATTCGAAAAATCTCCCGAACTTGCGACTTTTCTTTCACGCAATGCTGGTCAGATTACTGTTGATTGAGGGATTGAGATAAGACCTTGCGTTTCGTGGCAAATTCGATGATGATGCCTATAGTAGGCTGAAGGATGCCCGATTCATTCTCAATGAACTTTGTTAAATAACGGGTACCATCGTTCGATACAAGAGGAGCGCCATTGGCATCCGTTTGAAGCAGTAAAATTGGTGCAACCTTGGTTTTATAACCGTATGCATTTTGAATATCCAGGTAAAAATTCAAGTTGAATTTATCGAGGAAGAACTTTTTATCCAAGCGAATGTTCAGCTGATGAAAACTGGCTTCCCTTTGAGTATTCAATTGATCATAATCCAAAACACCAACCCCATTGACGTTCCAATTGTCAATTAAACTGGATGTTGCAACATCGTAGGGAGTGTAAGGAGAACCGCCGGAAAACAACCAACGCATCCCCAATTCCCAACCTTTTTTGAAACGCTTTCCACCGGTTAAAGAAACAATATGACGGCTATCCCATGCGGTTGGAACATATCGATCGTTTTTATCCTTAAACTCGGAAATAACATAGGTGTAGGCTAACACAGCATAAAATCCTTTGTATAATTTCTGTTGAAATAACAACTCACCGCCGTAAGTTCTCCCGGTAGAAATGCTCTTTACAGCTTCATTGCCCACTACCCCAAAATCAGAACCAATATTCGCCAACGAAATGGAGTCCTTTAAACTGAAAGGGTAACGGGAATAGTTTTTATAAAAACCCTCAAGGGTAAATCGTGAACTCTGCTTAGTCCGATATTCGGCGCCCAAGACATAATGGTCTGCACGGATGTACTTTAAACCGTTTTCCTTATTCACCAGCGCTCCAGTATTATTTCGATAACCAAGTATTGTATATGCAGGCAGTTGGTGATAACGAGCCACATTCGCATTCAAGGCAAAGAATTCGTTGATGCGATAATTTAACGAAAAAGAAGGCGATAACTGATTAAAGGGGTTTGCCATTTCCTTTGAATAGTTTGAACCATCCATGCGCAATCCAAAGGAAAGGTTCAATCGTTCTTTGAACAAGGATTGGCTCGCTTGCGAGAACACCGAATACTTGCTGAGAAACAAATCGGAGACATAATCAACCTTGACGGGGTAACCTTGTACGGTGATGTTCAACATAGATTCATTTCGGTACCGCACGTATTCATAACCTGTACCTACGTTCCATCGGAAACCGTTTTTACGATAGGTATGTTCCATGCGCAGTTTATTTTCGGCCTCAAATGAAGCATAATTTTGCAGGAGGTTTGATGGTATTTCGATTAAGTCTTTGTACCGATAAGCCTCGTTGTTCAACATGTTTCGAGAAACTACTACGGTTTGAATAGATTGTTCGCCAAAATGTTGGTAATTTACCCCAAAGGTGTAATTCCATTGGCTTTGCATTGGAATATTACCCAATAGAAAATTGTTGTATTCTACCTGTTCGGTATCGGTATTTCCCTCATTAACCTTTGCATTTAAGGCAAATTGATCAATGGCCCCCAAACCAATGAACGAAATTCGGTTTTTGGCGTTGAGATTCACATTGACTTTGTACTGAAAGTCGTTGTAAGTTGGTAAAATGGGCAATTTAAGGGCAGCAAAAAGGAATTGTAAATAGGAGCGGCGTGCCGAAAAAATAAAGTTGGCCTTTTTTCCTAACGGCCCATCAAAAGTGAGAGCCGCATCACTCGAACCCAAGGCAAAGTTGGTAATAAGCCCGTCTTCGTTACCGTCTTTCTGTTTGAAGGCCAGAACACTGCTGAGTCCGTTGGCGCGATTTGCAGGAAAAGCACCAGAATAAAAATCCACCTCGCTGATGAAATTTACATTTAATAAACCCACTGGTCCACCGCTTGAACCTTGGGTTGCAAAGTGGTTAATGTTCGGTACTTCAATTCCATCCAAGTAGAATTTGTTTTCACCTGGTGAACCACCACGTATAATAATATCATTTCGAAAAGTTGCCCTCGAAGCAACCCCGGGAAGTGCTGCAATCACTTTACTTACATCGCGGTTGGCTCCCGGCAGACGCTCTATTTCCGTAGAATTCAACGACTTTAATGAAACCGGAGACTCGATATTTCGAACGAATTTAGGACCTTTAACCACCACTTCCTCGGCATCTTTTCCGGTAAAAATCTCATCCAGCGCCAACAATAGGTTGACAGTACGTGCATTGGTTACTGTGATTTCATTCTGAAACGCAGTGTTATAGCCAATGGATGAGGCTCTAAAGGTATAAACCCCCGGAGGAAGATTCTTAAACTCAAAGCTGCCTAATGAATCGGAGATAGCGCCCTGTGAAATTTCGACAACAAAAATTTTAACCCCTTCGATGGGCTTATTGTTGGCTGAATTAACGGTAAAACCACGAACCAACCCTTTCTGAGCCGTTATAAAAAAGGGTAAAGCGAACATTAGGAGTGCTGCAATTTTTCGCATGGTGAACTTTACGAAAAAAAACAAACTCCTTTCAAAATGGTTCAATCAACCTATTCCTTACCCAGCATTTCGTCCTTTAAGCTTTGCTGTGCAGGCTTTGTACCGAGCCAAATCGCAAATAAGGCTTTTTTGAATTCCAATCCCGGAATGGTTCCTTTGAGTTCGCCGTTTTTGAACACTTTAGTTCCATTATTCGGGTCATAATCCAAGTAAATTTTATCTTGATCCTTGAATTCCTCGCTCAAATAAGACATAAATTTCTTTTGTTCATCGGCTGTGGCTTTCCCCGAGCTGGCATTTTTAAATCCTTCCGTTACCGACTCCTTGAATCGTTCTCGCGTGACCATGCTTGAAACCAAGCGAATGTGAATTCCCATTTCCTCATCGGCATTGATAATGGTAGAAGCTTCTTTTGATTTTTTCTTCAAATAAAGGGCACCCACATACATGTCCATAAAATATTTGGTTCGAACGCCTGCACCATTGATCATAACGGGCACATTGCTTATCTCGCTTTCGGTGTAAAACTCTACACCGTGGAACGTTTTGGTTTTTTTACTCTGCGAAAAAACCGTTTGAGTCAGTGTTACAGTAATCACCAGCATCAAAAGTGTGTTTAAGGTTTTCATAGTTTCTTTTTGTTGTGTTTCGTAAAGATACCTAAAAATATTAAACCAATATTTTCAATGATTTTTTTTCCTTGAAGAGTCATAACCGACTCGGGATGGAACTGAACTCCATAAAGCATTCGAGTTTCGGAGGCCAAAGCCATTAGAACTTCGCTGGTGTCAACAGCAACCCTGTATTGCTCTGGTAAATCTTCCACAGACCAACTGTGATACAAACCGACCTCAATGGGTTCGCAAACCCCGTCAAACATTGAACAAGGACGATAAAGCATAAGTGGTCTTGCAATTCCATGACGCACCTCGGGTACATTGTGCAATTTTCCCCCTAAATGAAGACCAATGCCTTGCATTCCCAGACACACTCCAAAAACAGGAATCGATGAGTCACAATACCTTATTACCCGCATCATAGAGGACGTTTCCTCGGGTAATCCCGGGCCCGGAGATAAGACTACTCCACAATACGAAGAGAGAAACGATAAAGATTTGGTGGAAATTTCGTCGTCCCTCAAAACATCCACATCGAACTTCAGAGCCCGAAAATAGTGGACCAAATTGTAAACAAAAGAGTCGTAAAAGTCAATTACCAGAATACGCACAAGCCACAAAAATCTTTATTTTTACAAAGTTATCTTTTTCAAACCTTACAGAACACTTACCTTGAAAAAAGCCATTCATAGCTCAAAAGCACCGGCTCCAATCGGACCCTACTCTCCCGCTGTCGCAATAGGTAACCAACTTTACATTAGTGGCCAAATTCCGATAGAACCCTCTAGCGGGAGGCTTATCTCGGAATCCATCGAGCTCTCAACCTTGCAAGTCATGAAAAATATTGAAGATTTACTCCATGCTGCCGGGTACGGCTTGGAAGATGTCGTGAAATGTACCGTTTTTTTGCGCGACTTCAATAATTTTCAGGGAATGAACAATATTTACGGTAGCTTTTTCGTTGCAACCCCTCCGGCACGTGAAACTGTGGAGGTAAGTCGCCTGCCGATGGATGCAATGATTGAGATTTCTTGCATCGCAATAAAATCTTGAACAGCGAAAAAAACATAGCGCTTTCGGTAATTATCGTCAATTACAATGTTGCATTTTTTCTGGAACAATGCCTGAACTCCATCTTTCAATCAAAAGGCATTGAAGCCCTTGAGGTTATCGTTGTGGACAATCGAAGCAGCGACAACTCGATTGCTATGGTGAAACAAAAATTTCCTCAAGTCAAACTCCTGACTAATGACCGGAATTTAGGATTCTCTAAAGCCAACAATCAAGGCATCAAAATCGCCAATGGGGAATTCATCGTTTTGCTAAATCCCGATACAGTCGTGGAGGAACAGACGTTTGAAAAAACGCTGAAAACGTTCAAAGACGATTCGCAAATCGGAGGAGTCGGTGTGAAAATGGTGGATGGAAAAGGTCAATTTCTACCCGAGTCCAAACGCGGACTTCCCACACCCTGGGTTGCCTTCTACAAGGTTTTTGGACTTTCGGCCCTTTTTCCGCGTTCAAAACAATTTGGAAAATACCATTTGAGTTATTTAAGCCCTGATAAAAATCACGATGTCGATATTTTGAGCGGGGCCTTCATGGGTATTCGCAAATCCATTTTGAATCAAATTGGGTTGTTGGACGAAACTTTTTTTATGTACGGCGAAGACATCGATTTATCTTACCGCATCACCAAAGCAGGTTACAAGAACCGTTATTTAGCCGACACCGCCATCATTCATTACAAGGGAGAAAGCACCAAAAAGAGTTCCGTAAATTACGTGTTTGTTTTTTACAAAGCGATGATTATTTTCGCAAGAAAACACTTTTCTCAAAACCATGCATTTTTCTTTTCGGGCCTTGTTTACTTAGGAATTCTTGTTCGAGCCTGTTTAGCACTAATGCGCCGTTTCGTAACGTTCTACCTCCCCCCCCTTGTAAGCAATGCGATTTCATTAGCGGGCTTATATGCACTCACCTACCCATGGCAAATGAACGAAATTGCCTTTCCAAAATCAGCATACTATTGGATGATTCCTTGGTATTGGACGATCTGGGCCTCGAGCAATTTATTAGGTGGTACCTACGACCCGCCTTTCAAAACCTTAAAAGTGTTTAAATCGACTTTTTTTGCAACCTTCGTTATTTTGGTCGTCTATGCACTACTGCCGAAGACGCTTCAATTTTCGCGGCTTTACATCCTATTTGGCGCACTCTGGTTTGCCCTGTGGGTTTTGTTCGATCGCTTGATTCATTACCTCATTCTACGTCGCTCTAACGGTTGGAACCTGCGCAGAAAAACCCGTTTTTTAATCGTTGCAGACGCCCATGAGTTTTCGCGGATTAAATCCATGGTTTTAGAACAAGTCACCGAGGTAGCATATCTTCACGGAGCGTATGTGTCTTCGCCCTATGTCGAGAGCAAAGCCGACGGAAATGTGTTGCACGAAACCCTTAATTTTGAGGATTACGATGAAATTATTTTCAGCGCTAAGGATTTGACCGCGAAAACCATCATTCATTGGATGACTACAATCGTTCAGCCGAACATGGACTTTAAAATTGCCCAACCGGAATCGGATTTTATCATTGGTAGCAATTCGCTGGAAAAACAAGGTGAATTTTATAAAATGAACATCAACAACCTTAGCCGTCCCGAAAATTTACGCTCGAAGCGATTTTTGGACATCATTACTTGTTTAATGCTTTTAATAAGTTCTTGGGCTATTATCTGGTTTTTTCGGAATAAACGCAAGTTGATCGCCAATTTTTTGGAGGTTTTACGATCCAGAAAAACATGGGTTGGATTTTTTCCAACAGCGGGACAATACATTGACCCCTTATTGCCTCGGATCAAAACAGGAGTCCTGCACCCCAACATGAACGAAAACGTAACCTCTGAAGAATTAAAAGAGAAGCTCAATCTCATCTATGCCCGCGATTACTCCTTAGTTCAAGACATTAAAATTATAACCGCGTCGTTTTTTTTACTGGACGGATCAATAAAGGTTCAGAAATAGGACAATTTTACTAATTTTACAAGTGATTGACTGAAGACCAATGGCAGAAATTGAAATCCGTTTGCCCAAAATGGGGGAAAGCGTTACCGAGGCAACCATAACGAACTGGCTTAAAAATATCGGTGATGCCGTTGCCATAGATGAACCGTTGGTTGAGGTGGCTACCGATAAAGTAGATAATGAACTGCCGTCCGAAGCCTCTGGCATTTTAATCAAACAACTGTTTCAAAAAGATGAAGTAGCTCAAGTTGGGGACGTTATTGCCATCCTATCTGCGAACGGAACTTCGGTACATGCGGAAAATAGTGCCCTTGAAGTTGAAGCCCCCCCCCCTGCACAAAACCAAACTGCTGACGCAAATAGCAAGACCTCCGCTGACCCGACGGCTTCCGTTTCGACCATCACCAACCGATCAAATCGTTTCTATTCACCGCTGGTCAAAAGTATAGCTCAACAAGAGGGGTTGGATCAAAGCGAGTTAGATCATCTTGTAGGAACAGGCTCAGAAGGGAGGGTTACCAAAAAAGACCTTCTTGCGTATTTAGCAAATCGAGGACAGAAACCCACCTTCGCAGCGATTCCACCAGCTGCAACCAACGTTGAACGTGTTTCAGTTCCAAGGCCAGCGGTGCAACCTTCTGCAGGAGATGAGATCATTGAAATGGACCGCATGCGGAGATTGATTGCGGACCACATGGTCATGTCAAAACAGGTTTCTCCTCACGTTACGTCGTTTGTAGAGGCTGATGTGACGAACCTGGTAAATTGGCGAAACCGAATCAAGCAAGAATATCAGGAGAAAACAGGTGAAAACATTACGTTCACCCCTATTTTCATCGAAGCTGTTGTTAAAGCCATTCAGGATTTCCCCATGATTAATGTTTCGGTAAATGGTACAAGCATCCTTAAGAAAAAAGATATTCATATCGGAATGGCAACCGCTCTGCCATCGGGAAATTTAATAGTACCCGTGATTAAACACGCAGACCGACTTAATTTGAGTGGATTGGCAAAGGCGGTTAACGAATTGGCAAATAATGCGAGAAATAATAAATTAAATTCCGAGGATGTTCAAGGTGGAACGTACACCATCACAAATGTCGGTACTTTTGGAAATGTTATGGGTACCCCAATCATCAATCAGCCCCAAGTTGCCATAATGGCCTTCGGCGCAATTCGCAAAATACCTGCAGTTATAGAAACTCCTGAGGGAGATTGCATTGGTATTCGACAGAAAATGTTCCTTTCACATTCTTACGATCACCGCGTTATTGACGGCGCATTGGGAGGACAATTCGTGAAAAGGGTTGCTCAATATTTAGAACAATTCGATATTTTGCAGAAAATTTAGTTAACTTCAACAAAAAAAAAAATGAATAAAGTACTTATTTTATTTCTCTCATTTAGTACGGCATATGGCCAAATGACCGAAAATGAGGTGCGAAAGATGGTCGAAAATTCCAAAGACGCGAACCTCGTGGTCGAGTGTTCTCGTTTTCTTCAGGAAAACTTTTATCATTTTGCAGATATCGTTGCGGATAAGTTGCTCAAATTAGACGCTAAAAACGGGAATTATAATTATCGGAAAGGTTTTATTTTACTTGGTCTGAATAAGGATCCACAAATGGCCTTAAAATATCTCGAAATAGGTTCCGCGCAAACTCAAATCAACTATGACATCTACAACCCGAACGAAAAATCAGCTCCCATTGACGTTTTTTACCATATGGGGGTTTGTCATCACCGTTTGGGGAATCTGGATATGGCGTTAACCAATTACAATAAATTTTTGGATAAGACGCAAAAGAATTCTACGTTGATCCCAAGTGCCACGACGCGAATTGCCCAAATCGCCATCGCTAAAAAATTAATGGGAAGTGCTACAACAGAAACACTGCCTTTAAACAATACTGTGAACACCCCATTCAATGATCAAAGTCCTTTAATTTCTGCAGACGGAAAATCACTGCTATTATCCTCTGCTCGTCCTCGGGAAAACAACGCCAGTATCGCTTATGTAGAACCGATGTTTAACGTTTTACCCTCAGATATTTATTGCGTTATTCAGTCTAAAAATACCTGGGGCGATGCGACCATGTTTGCAATGAACGAACTGAAAAGAGATGAAATTATTAGTTCGTCAAGCACAAATGAACGCAGCGTAAATTACTCTGCTTGGAATGATCCAAAAATGTACGGTTCTGATTTTAACAACGGCTCTTTTTCAAAAGAAAAGGAGGTGCAAGTTGCTGTGGATAACCTAAAAGATAAGAACCCACCTTTCAACATGCAGTTCAATGTCAGCTCGAATGGAAATACGGCATATTTTGTTTCAAATGCCATGAGCGGAAAAGGTGGATGGGATCTATTTATGGTAGAGAAAAAAGGAGAAGCATGGGGACCGGCAACCAACTTAGGTGAGCTTAACACCGATGCAAACGAAATTGCTCCGTTCATTTCGTTGGATGGCAAGACCTTATATTTTGCCTGCGACTCTAAAGAAAGTATGGGTGGATATGACATCTTCAAGTCGTCGCGGGATCAAAACGGCATGTGGTCAAAGCCGGTCAACCTGGGTAATAAAGTCAACTCCCTATCTGATGATATTTCGTTCAGTGTCACTGCCGATGGTAAGGTTGCCTATGTGGCCTCTAATCGCATCGGCGGTAAAGGCGGTTACGATGTTTACGCCTTGAATGCCCAAGAAACACCATCCGGAAGCGCTGTGCTTAATGGAAGAATCATCAACACAAAAGGTAACCCAATTCCTGAAACCTCTTACATGACGTTGCGGTGTAAAAATTGCTCAAATACCCTAGAAACCGTCATTACCTCTCGCATGCGCGACGGAGTTTTTGTTTCGGCACTCGAAAAGTGCAAAGAATACGAAATTGCTTATTACTACGGGCCGGAAAGTAGGAAGGTATTCAAAGACGGGTTTAAAACCTCCTGCAATGATGATTTTGAAATGATTGAGAAAAAAGTTCTCATCATCGACGATGATAGAATCATAATCCCCTTTCCTACCTATGAAATCAAAGGGGTTGTGGTTGATATTTCGACCAAAGCTGCCATTGCAGGTGCACAAGTTTCCCTGGCGATTAATAATAATTCCGTGCAAGCTACTTCGGAAATCAATGGAATATATTCCTCAAACATCCTTGAGGAATATCAATACGAAGATCATGTTAAAGGAACAGTAAATGTTACAGCTGATGGATATTTGGCAGCTTCAGCCACCGTAGATACAGATCTTTTATCGGATTCCGTGGTCACGGTTAATTTCCAACTGGAAGCTACGCAGAAAGGATTTATAGGAGGCCCTTACTTGGTCAACTATCAATTTGACCGATACAATCTGACCGACTATTCAAAAAACAAACTTAATGACGTGATTAAGGTGATGAACGACAACCCCACCTTGGCCATTGAAATTCGTTCGCATACTGACAGCCGTGGTCCTTCCATTTACAACCAATGGTTAAGCAACATGCGTGCTAAAACCGCCAAAGAATACATCCAAAAAATTGTGGTGAATCCTGAGCGGATTACGGCGAAAGGTTACGGAGAATCTGAACTGTTGATGCCATGTGGTGATGGTGTTCCTTGCAAGGAATCCGATCATTTTCAAAATCGAAGAACCGAGTTCATTATCCTTAAATAATTCGGATGGCATTATCGCTGATGCGTCCTTTGTGTTTTTTCGACCTTGAAACCACTGGGACCCAAATCACCAAAGACCGCATTGTACAGATTGCCTTTGTTAAGTTGTATCCCAACGGACAGCGCGTAACAAAGTTGTGTTTGGTGAACCCTGGAATTTCCATTCCACCGAATATTGCTGAGATTCATGGGATTACCGACGAAAAGGTCCAAGACGCCCCAAAACTGGAAGAAATCGCTGAAGAACTCATTGCGTTTGTGGGGGACTCAGATTTAGCGGGCTACAATTCCAATAAATTTGACATACCCTTCATGGTGGAAGAATTTTACCGTGTGGGGCATCCTTTTCCGATGGAAGGTAGAAATTTCGTGGACGTTCAGAATATTTTTCACAAGATGGAACAACGAACCTTGGCGGCAGCGTATCAATTCTATTGCGGACAAACCATGGAAAACGCCCACGACGCCCTTTACGATACGGAAGTAACCTTGGATGTTTTCTTGGCTCAACTCAAGCGCTATGAACAATTAAGTCAAGACATTCCTGCCTTAGCAGCATTCTCAAGCAACAGCCCAATGGGAGCGGTAGATTTTGCTGGTCGCTTAGCCAAAAACGAACATAACGAAATCATGTACAATTTTGGAAAACACAAAGGACGTACCGTGGAAGAGGTTATGAAAATTGAACCAGGCTATTATGGTTGGATGCTCGATGCCGATTTCCCTTTCCAAACGAAAGATTGCCTGAGGGCGGAAGTTTCACGCCTCAAAGCCCTTAGAGAGCAAAACAAAACCGAAGGATTCCAAGACAAGCTTCTACAATTGTCTTCGAAATTCAAAAAGCCATGAAAATCATTTGCATCGGGAGAAACTATGCGGATCATGCTGCAGAGATGAAAGCGGAACTCCCTACGGCTCCCGTGTTCTTCATGAAACCCGAGACGGCAATCCTCAAAGATAAGGTTCTTTACCACCCCTCTTTTTCACAGGAATTACACTATGAGTGCGAGATCGTTGTTAAAATGGATAAAATAGGTAAGCACATTGCTCCCGAATTCGCTACCAACTATTACAGCCAAATCAGTCTTGGAATTGATTTTACCGCCCGTGACCTGCAAAGCCGTTGCAAGGAAAAAGGACTCCCCTGGGAGATCGCCAAGGCGTTTGACAACAGTGCCGTAGTTTCGGAGCATTGGCTGCCCGCACATGAATTCCCCCTCGAAACGGTGAATTTTTCTTTCTATCAAAACGGTGTACTAAAACAACAAGCCTGTGGAAAAGACATGCTTTTTTCCATCGACCAAATATTGGGCTATGTTTCACGGTTCGTTACGCTTAAGCCCGGCGATTTAATTTTTACAGGCACACCCTCAGGAGTGGGGCCGGTAGCTATTGGAGATATCCTACGAGGTACGCTTGCGCGTCAGGATATGTTCGAAATTACGGTGAAATAATTTATGGTTTGACAAACCTCAACCTGAACCCGTCTTCCAGAACAACCGTATAAATTCCGGGTTGTATGTTAGCAACATTCACCAACATCTCTTTACCGAAAGCAAACTCTTCTACCACTAATTTTCCTTCCAAACTGATCACTTGAATTTTCCCCAAGGGCTTATCACTGCGCAGTTTAAAGGTTGACTCAGATGGATTCGGATAAAGTTCCACATGTTTTGCATCAGCCTCTTGGATGGATAAATTTACTCCCTGCTCGTGCTCCAATCGAAAAATTCCGCCCAAATCTTGTCCTACGTACAATTCTAATTTTTGGTCGTTGTCGACATCGCAAACGCTAACAGCGGCAAAGGAACCTACATTTAATCCTAAAAAGGGAAAAGAACGTAGGTGAAACATCTCATTCAAAGCATGGTCTATGCTGTCGTAAAAATGCAATTGGCCGTCGTATCCACCCACAATCAGGTAAGTGGTGTCCTTCCATCGAAAAAAATGGGGAAAGGGGAATCCATCAGGTGTTGCTGTTTGAATGTCAATTTCGCCCAGAAAATTGGTTATTTGAACAAAATTTGGAACAAATGCCGTTCCCTCATTTCTGTAATAACTCAAGGTGCCTGTTTTTTCTCCCACAACTAAATCCAACAGGCCGTCAGCATCAAGATCGAACAATTGGGGTGCTGCCATTTGCCCAACGTCAATCGCCGCATAGAAGGAAGAGGGTGAAGCAAAACTCGGAGAGTTACCGGACGAATTGTTTTGAAAATACTTCAACGTCCCATTTTCCAACCCCAATATAAGATCGGGTTTTCCATCGGCATTGATATCCCCGAACGTAGGGATAGCACGCAAACCCGCTGTGCTCTGGCTCAGGTTTAAAAAATCGTCATCTACAAACGTAAATACGGGTTGATTGGCCGTTCCCGTATTTTTATAATATGCCAAACGCGTTTCTTGCAGTAAGGTCGGTTTGTAGGCAAAGTAGTTGGCAACGAATAAATCAGGGAGGCTATCGTTAGTTACATCTACCAAAACCGGAATACTCCCAATCCCGTGTTCAATCATGTCCTGTTGCAGAAATGCGTCCGTTTCAAAGACAAAATTTGGGATTAAATTCGTTCCTTGATTCGCGTATTTCCAAACACTTCGCTCATTTTCTGAAGTTCCCTTGGCGTTCGGAGCGCATAAAATATCTTTCTTCCCATCAAAGTCTACATCGAGGTAAAAAGCACCGGGAAAAAGTTGTAAATTTAAAGGAACGGAGTTTGAAGGAAATGCCGGATCTACCGAAATCATGAGCGAATTGCTATTAGGGCTGTTGCCGCCATTCATCAGTTTATTCAAATTTCCGTAGGCAACATCTCCTATCAGCAAATCTAGCACTTGGTTGTTATCGAAATCCAAGGCCAACAGCGTTGACCCTGCGTGAGCTTTCTCCTCGTTTTCGGGTTTAATAATTTCGGGGATTTCAGGATTGGGTACGTTGCCCGTGGTGCACAAACTGCTCGTACTGAACAGGGTTATAGCGTTGGTGGTCACAGACTCATTAAATCCTCCCCAGCAACGGTTCTTCAGAGAGTAAATCAAGCTATCACAGTGTCCGTACAATTCTTTCGACATATTTTTATGGTATTCCACATGATCGCCTGAAATGGAAAAGGTAAGAATGTCTAGGTCTAGGTCACCATCGACGTCCACAATTGCCGGAATGTCCGCCGCACTAACATAGAGCCCCATGAATAAACCGTTATAATCGGAATATAACAAGTTTTTTTCCAATTCCCATTGCAAACCAGAAGCTAAACTGCCCACGTTTTTAAAAACTTGAATACCCCCAATTCCTTGTGTAAACAAATCGTTTTTACCATCTAAGTTATAATCCGCAAAATACAGGCGGTAACGTAGGTCGTTGGGAAAGAACGAGGGTCCGTAAGGATTCCATTGGTAGGAATGCGCTCCGGCTTGCACCACATGTTCAAAAACCTTAATTTGATCATTACTTCGGTCGAAGGCAATAAGATCCAGATCGCCATCGTAATCGTAGTCCAATTCGGAAAATTGGGGATAGTTTAACCCACCTGCCCAAGGAAACTTAAGCGCATTTCCCAATTTTACAACAGGAACTGAATCGTTGTAAATGAACTGAAATTGAGCGCTTACGCTGCTACAGTAACAAAATAACGCTGTAAAAAAAACGAATCGTAGTTCAGATATTCTGTACATGCGGTAAATTTACGCAAGAAAAGCATAGGAGATGATGAACTTATTATGAATCCTTGCCATATTCAGTTCCTTCACCAAATCCACCCAAATAAACCTCGAGGCACTAGGCATTAGCAATAGCTTTACGGCAGCCAACAATTTACCTGGAACATCTGCGCAAATTGCCGCTTCGTTGAATCACAACCTTCCATGGCGAGAACCCCCCCTTACTGCTAGTGGACCAAGAATACCTCGACATCATTGTTCCTTCGGGGCAAATTTGGATCCATCCCCGAGCACTCATAACAACTCAACCGCAACTTCGTTGCGTCGGGCAATAATGTCCCATGGGGCGTTATACGCCATGAAAAGAAAGGGTTCCTTGAAAGGGATGTTTTCCTTTTTCAAGGCTGCTTTCAAAAGGTCCTGGTATTTAGTAATTTTGCGGTCGCTGGCCCAACCACCGAATCGAATTACGGCCAATCGTTTCGGCTGAACCTCTGTAATTTCTACGCGGCTTGAATTCGGTTGCGGTAAGTCGGTTTTCGCGTATTGCTTTGGCATCACAAAGTACATGCTGGCCTCCTGACCTTGCTCCATGATTACTGGAGAAGTCATGGCAATTTTTTGTTGATTTTGGTTATTGCCGAAAATGTACGAAGCCACGTTGCGAAATCCTTGCGAACCGTAATCATCGAAAGACGCTCCGGGCAGACTGGTCTTAGCAACTACCATCGCAGCGTATTGACGAATTTCAATTCGCCAAGAAAGTTCTTTTTCAACAACGTAATCAGGTTTTTCAATGCGGCCCATATAAAAAGAGTTAAGTCCTATTAAAGCAATGGCGATCACTGCGGTTCCTATGAATAATCGTTTCATTGAATGTTTTTTAGTGAAAACAAACAACTGCCCAAAAAGTTGGTTTTGAAAAAACATCAGGGCAGACTATTCAAGGATAATAGTCTTTTATCATCCCCTCTGGGTACGGGTTTAAAACCCGCACCCAGAGGGAAATTACTGCCTCCTTATCCAGAGCGATTCCGTTGCCTGGCATGCTTTTCCGAGCAAACACACCACGTACATTCCGCTTGGAACATTGCTTAAGTCGATGATATTTTTGCCTGAATCATTGAGCGTTTCACGCACCACAACCCTCCCCAAAGCATCGAATAATTCCACGCTTTCATACGAAGCTTGCCCTTCAATTTCAACCGTGAGCTGGGTACTTGCCGGATTGGGATATACTTTATACCCTAGGCCATGGTCCAACAATCCTGCACAACCTTCAACGCTAATTGCTTGGGTGTAGAAAGAGGTTCCTGCTGCATTTTCAACGTAGACGGTCACATGATAGGTACCGGTCTGTTCAAAGTTGATGGTGGGATTGGCTTCCGTGGAATACGAGGGAATGACCCCGTTGGAAAAAGACCAAAAATACTGGTTGTTGGTGCCCATGCCGTCGTACGTCAATTGCAATGGAACTCCAAGACAAGCCGGCGAAGCATCGGTGACATATGAGGCTACAGGAACTACTTCGGTGCTTGCATCGTTGCGGGTGTACCAAATCGGTGAAGTGAAAATCTCGTCGCCATCGGCTTGAACGATGCGGGCATAATAGTAGTAGGTTTCACCGTTTAACAAGGTATCCGTATACGTTGCCATGGACAAACCGTTGATTTGTGTCAATAGAGTAGCTTGCTGGCCGCTGGCTGGAACTCCGTGGTAGATGTAAATAGCGGATACCGTCTCCGACAAATCCAAATCGATGCAATCAATGAAAATGGTGGGATTGCCACTTTGCTCTAAAATGCTGCCCATGGGCTGTTCGTTGATTTTAAATTCGGGCCGAAAGTTCCAATCGTCGGTGGAGTAAAAATGCATTTTCCGCAAAGCATACATCATGTCGTTTTTCGTGAGAGTTGGAGCTAACAAACCCATTCTACCCTGCTGCGAACGACCAAAAACGCTGTAATGGGTGTCGTGGTCTAAACCAATTCCAACATGATAGCCCTGTTTCAACAACTGCGTGTACCTAGACCAATATGAACCGGTTGAGGGGTTACTATACGAAATGTTTTGCGAAAAAGCAGGGCCGCTCCGGAACGGCATACCAACCACCGCTTGGTCCGCGGTTGCGTCCCATGGTTTGAGTAAAAGCGAATCGTAATCTGCCGCTTGTGGATGCGCCAAATATCCGAAACAATTGGGTTTACTATTAATCACATTCCATAAACCATGGAAATCCGTCGGTTGCACATATTCCTCATAGAGGTTGTTTTCCCATCCAATTAAGCTATCGTAACCGTAAATGAGCACATGGCCTCCCTGCGAAATGATTCCCCATTCCATGCCGTAAAGTGCCACAAAACTGTCCTCCACCGTAGCTAACTCCGCATCGGCAATTCCGTTGTAATAATGTTGTTTACTTGCCATTCCAGCCGCGCTGTGGTTATGCTCAGAAATTCCGTAAAAATCAATGTGTTCTGATTCCTTCGCGTACACAAAGTCCTGATAAGGTGTATACAAACCCGAAGTTAAGCTATCTTTATTCCCATCCGAATACCCTGAATGGGCATGGATATTCCCAAAATAATAGTTGTAGGATTGCCCAAAACAAAGCGTTTGAAGTATCAAAAAAATCAATGTCCATCGAGGTTTCATGAGGCCAAAGTAAGGAATATTAAGTAATTGTTAATTCTTGAAACGCTCGTTGACGATTTCATAGACGACGTGTTGAATGTTGGTACGAATATTCATGTCACGGATTTTCCAATTGTCTTGACTTGGATGAACGCGGTTCGAGAGGAACACGAATACCACCTCGTTTTTGCGGTCGGCCCATGCCAAGGTTCCAGTAAAACCCGAATGGCCAAAACTCTGCTGAGAAGCCAATTCATCGCAGGTTCCTCCCCCGCTAGCACTTGGACGGTCGAAACCAATTCCTCTTTTATTCCCGGCGAATTGCGCCTTCGTAAATTCTTGCACCGTAGCTTCATCGAAGAAGGTTTGACCCGCATAGGTCCCTTTATTCAAGAACAACTGCATGATGCTGGCCAAATCGGTTGCGTTGGAAAACAAGCCAGCATGTCCCGCAACCCCACCGAGCATGGCGGCACCCGGATCGTGCACGTACCCCCAAAGCAACTGCCTGCGAAAGTAATTTTCGTTTTCCGTGGGTACAATCTGCTCCTTGGCAAAATGGGTTAAGGGTTTATAGCCGATGTATTGAAGCCCCATGGCTTGATAAAAGGTAGAGCGAACATAGGCATCCAAGGACTGACCCGTAAGTTTTTCAAAAATGGGCTGCATGAAATAATAGCACAAATCGGAATACACGTATTTTTTTTCCTTCAGAGGATTCCGTAAAATCCGAGCATACATGGAGTCTTTGTACACGGATTTCATGTACAATTCATCCGCTACTTCCAAACTAAATACCTCATCCTTTTGGGTTGAATACCACGGTAACGAGGGTTTTCCATCGGTAAGGGTGCGCTTGTAAAAAGGAATAAAAGGTTCCAATCCTGCCTGATGGGCCATCATTTCACGAATCACAATGCTTTTATAGGCCGTTTCTCCCGTTACTTCAGGAATGTATTTCCCTAAACGCTCGTTCAGGATTAATTTCCCATCGGTATGCAACTTCATGGCCGTTAACGTGGATGCAGCGATTTTGGTAATAGAGGCAATGTCGTACAGGGAATTATCGCTCACTTTTGAAGAGGCCTTGTCGTAAGTATAGCTTCCAAAGGATTTGCGGTAAATTACCTTGCCTTTAACGGCCACCACGATTTGGCATCCAGGATACGCTCCTGCACTAATGCCGTTTAACGCCATTTGATCTATTTTTTCAAAGCGCTTCGAATCCATGCCCAACTCCTCCGGTTGACCAAAACTAAGGCGGCCGTTTGCTCTTACATCTATGCCAGCTCCACTTTTAAAATCGAGAAAAGAATTATTCAACCTGCCTGAAATAGCTAGCGCACCTAGCAACTTTTGTGCAGTTCGATGTTGAACCTCAGGGTGGTTTTCAGGGGCCAAAACAATTGCGTTAAACATGCCTAGATGCTCCGCCTTAATGTTCTTCGTGTCTCCAAAAATCACCAAAATCATCTCCTTACTTTTTGGGATTTTTGCCAGGGCCTTAAGTGACCATTCGCCTAAAAATGCGGCATTAGAACTCTCAGCGTGCAAGCTTACTATACAGCGATCAGCAGCAACAATTTTATCAAATGCCACAAGATCATTTTTGTAAAAAGGATAAATTTTCGGCTGAAAAAATAAATTCAAGCCCTCAACGAATGCATCGCTGTTGCCTCCCAAGGTAATGACCGAAAAATTTGGATGCAGGTTATTCAGAGGAAGCAGTTCTCCCTCGTTTTTTAAACAAATAACCGATTCATCCAAGACCTTTGACAACCATTGGGGTTTGTCACCAAGGGCTTTGAGCGATTGATGGAACCAATGCTTTTGCACCTCGGGTTTGCTTGATGCAGAAAGAGCCTTGACTAATACAGCATTCACAAGAAACCCCATACCTAAAAGAGCCCCTGCGCCCAAAGCTACTCGGATAACGTACTTGAACATTTTTACGAAAGTACTACTATGGCGCGGCTAAACATTAATACATTGCTTTTGTTATGAACACTGTATCATTAAATTGTTAGCAAAACATTGGCCATTTCTAGTAGGGTGGAGAAATTAAGGTTAGATTTGTAGCAGGAATGTGATGGCCTCTGAGGATAATAACTTAACATTCAACGATGGAAAGTTTAAAAACTAAGTCAGAAATAAATACCACCTCTCAGCAGTTTTGGAACCTTACTCCGCATGAACTAACGGAACTTACCCTACGACTGCAACAAGGACGCCTCACGCACAATGGAACCTTGGCAATCAACACCGGAAAATTCACAGGAAGATCTCCTAAAGACCGCTTTATCGTCAAGGACCATCTTACTCAAGACAACGTTTGGTGGGGCGATATCAATATTGCTTTCAGCCCTGAAGCCTTTGAGAGACTGTACCAAAAAATGATGCACTATGCCAGTAACATTCCACTTTATGTGCGCGACGCTTATGCTTGCGCATCGTTGAAGTACCGCATGCCACTTCGCGTGGTTACCGAATATCCCTGGTCCAACCTTTTCGCCTACAACATATTCCTAAGACCAAATGAAGAAGAGTTGAAATATTTTGAAGCCGAGTGGCAGGTGATTTGCTTGCCCGGATTCCTGGCAGATCCTTTGCTGGATGAAACACGCCAGGCTAATTTTGTGGTATTGAACTTCTCCCGAAAAATGGTCCTCATCGGCGGAACAGGTTATACCGGAGAGATTAAAAAAAGCATTTTTTCCGCGTTGAATTATTTGCTGCCTCGAGAAAAAAACGTGCTTTCCATGCATTGTTCCGCCAACATTGGGCAAGACGGTGATACAGCGATTTTCTTTGGATTATCCGGTACCGGCAAAACCACCTTATCATCAGACCCTAAGCGGCGATTAATAGGAGACGATGAACACGGTTGGGCACACGATGAGATATTCAATTTCGAAGGGGGATGCTATGCAAAAACGATCGATTTAAGCCACGAAAAGGAACCTCAAATATTCGATGCCATCAAACCCGGAGCTCTGTTGGAGAACATTGGTTTCAAAAAAGGCTCCAACGAACCGGATTATTACGATAGTTCCATTACGGAAAACACGCGAGTTTCCTATCCGATCGATCACATTGGCAACATTGTTGTACCATCCGTCGGTTGTACTCCTAAGAACATCTTTTTTCTAACAGCAGATGCCTTTGGAGTACTGCCACCGATTTCGCGTTTAAACAAGGATCAAGCCATGTACCATTTCATGTCAGGCTACACCGCAAAAGTTGCCGGAACAGAAGTAGGAATTTCCGAGCCCACCACAACCTTTTCTGCGGGGTTTGGCGCGGCTTTTCTTCCCCTTCATCCCGCTAAATATGCGGAATTGTTGGGGGAAAAATTGGAGGGAACGGACATTCGAGTTTGGTTGATAAACACCGGTTGGACAGGAGGTAGTTATGGCCTTGGAAGTCGTATTAAGCTTAGTTACACTAGGGCCATGATAACGGCTGCGCTGTCAGGAAAACTCGACAGCGTTCCCTACGAAACCATAGCCATGTTTGACCTGGCAATTCCCACGGTGTGCGAGGGAGTTCCTACCGCATTGCTCAACCCGCGAAACACTTGGAAAAACAAGAAATTGTACGACCAAACAGCCCGAAATTTGGCTGAAAAATTTAATAAAAATTTTGAAAAATTTGAAGCTCAAACCCCGTTGAACATATTAAAAGCAGGACCGCAAATCAAACTTTAGATGGTTTTGGCACCTTAACAATGATAATTAGAAAAGAAAGCATGTTATTTTCTTCCACTTTTAAATCCCGTTTCGAAATACTTACGCTTTACTTTGGTATCTCCACGTTCATCATCCACGCAAGCATCATTTTTTTACTCAAATTAGGTTGGCTTGATCCACAGTATTTTCCCAAAAATCTTTTTGGGAATCCTTTCTCCGCTTTGTTTTCCCCGTTTAGTTCCCTATTGGTTTATGAAGTGTATTTGCTGATTTACTACTTACGCAAAAGTTACACAAAAAGCATTTCCAAACAGTTGGAAATTATGGCACTTATTTTGCTAAGGAATTGTTTTAAAGATGCAGGCGGACTCACCGAAGGCACAAATTTGCTCATGAGCAGCGAATTGATTAAAGATCTTAGCGGCTTTATTATCCTTATGCTTCTTGTCTGGTTATTTCATCGCATTGATGCCAGTCGAGTCGATCACAAGTTTCAACTCTCGGAACGCTTTGTGGCACTTAAAGACAAAATGGCAACGGTGCTCATGATTATCTTTTTTGGACTTTCCATTTTTTCATTCTCGGATTGGCTCCTCGACCTCATTAGGTTTTCCTCGAACCATCAAGAATTAGAGAACCCCTCCCACGTTTTTTACCGCGAGTTTTTTACCCTTCTTACCTTTGCTGATGTTATTTTACTTCTCAGCAGCGCAAAAAATTTACAGAATACCATACTCATCATACGAAACTCAGGTTATGTACTTGCGACATTTCTTTTGAGAATTTCGTTTTCGTTGGAAGGATGGGAGCGCATATCCATCTTGATCATGGGTGCATCTATGGCTGTTTTTATGTTGTGGATAAGTCGAAGACGTGTTTTCCTCGAGGTACAAGAAGAATAAGGCTCGAATAATATTTTTTTCCTGAAATTCTCAAAGAGTTTAGCCCAAAAGTTGGGAGTTTAAAAGGCTACACCGCCATTTTCTTGACCTCAACCCAAAATACGAGTCGTTCATGGGCCAAACGTCAACTCATCGGGGTCAATTTAATCACCCTTGAGGCAGAAGGTTTTATCGTATTTCCGAATCCTTGCGAAGCGTCCTTTTGGATTGTTCTAAGCGATGGCTGGGTCGGAAAAAGCTATACCGTGACCAATGGCATGGGGCAGCACGTGGCCGATGGAATAGTAAGCGGTATTTCACCAGTGATTCATGCCCCTTGGGCCTCGGGCGTTTACCTTATCGAAATCGACGGCATGGTGCGTCGCTTGGTGGTGGAATAACGTTAATCAATCACGAGCATAGGTAAGGTTAATTCCTGCCCTGATGTGGTTGAAATTTTTAAGAAAAAATAACCCTTTCCGAAATCTGCTTTAATGGGAACGTCCAACGCTTCACCGTTCATATATTGAATCCTTCCCTGCATATCATAAATGGAAATTTTTCGAATGTTTTCGAAGTTTGACACTTGAAAAACAGCGTTCGACCTTATGGGGTTTGGAAGCACATTAAACCGGTCAAAATCGCTATTCTGTGCTAAACCCACCTGTAAAAAAACTCCTTCTTCTGCACCAATCTCATAGGTTGCGCCTAATGGGAGTGAATGCCAAAAATAATCCATGAAACTGCCAATGCCGAACATGGTATACAAATCTAAGCCTTGGTTAATAGCAGGTGAATTTGAAGTAAGGCGATAGCTCATAAGGGATTCTGTTGGGTTTGGATACAAAATAGGTGCAGGGTTCCATAAATTGGTTAACTGTGGATTGGATACTATGCCATAATCATTGTTCAACCATTTTTCACAATAATTCCCTGCGGTGCGGAAAGAAGCCAATGAGCTATGAGAACTTCCATAAAAAAACTCCGGTGTTTGACCATTAGACCAGTAGAGGTTATTGATGAATCTTGGTTCATCGCCTAAAAAGGTCGCGGGAACATTAATCAATGGCAATCCATCGGTAATGAACTGGTTATTGTAGCATTCAACCCCTGCCATGGTGCTACCGTAATCGGTCATCTGAAACGCTCCAAAAGTAGGATAGTTATTCGTGTTAGAGGAAGAGGTTATAACCGTATTGTTATGAATTCTGAGGCCCGACCATTGAGTTCCAGGTGCGGTAAAAAGGGTAACAGAACTGTTGTTGGTTCTGGCATCGTTCACGCTAAAATTATACCGAACCAAATTGCTTCCCCAAGGTCGTGCACCCGGGAAATTTCCTAACAAAATACCCGCACCATCGTTGTCATGAGAATAATTGTATTGCAATACGGAATTGGTTGTTCCGCCGTCCAAATCAAAACCTAAACCGTCGCATCCATTTCCGGAACCCGATTTATTGTGATGGCTTTCATTGAACTGGATAATAATATGGTTCGCCGCATAGACCCAAATACCTCCAGGACCACCACAAGCAGTATTTTGGCTTCCGGTATTGTATACCACACAACGTTCGATTAATGCTGAGTCGATTTGGGATAAAACAATACCACTTCCTTTATGAGAATTCGCTGAATAGCCGGTAATATCATGAACCTTGGTATGTTTGATCTGGAAACCGTAATGTTGATAGTTGGTAGAATTTTGCGTATCGTAGGCGATGCTCACAATCCCATTTTCGCGGCAATCATGAACCGTACAAGAATCAATTTTCACATTTCGAAAACCAGAATTGACCGATGCTGACCAATTGGAATAGAAGCGAATTCCACAATATCCAAATCCAGTAACCTCAATGTTATTCAGCTGGATATTTCTAAGATATCCAGTCGGTAAGTCCGTGTAGAATAAAACGCCGTCACTGTTCGACGCCATTCCAACACCTGGTCCTTGAAACATCAAATTTTTCAAAATGAATCCTTGGGTATTAGTCGCCTTGAAACCACATTTTGCCGTGGTGAGGGTTTGAATCGTAGCAATTCCATTCCCATAGGAACCAATAAAAAAAGGGTTATTTGGATTATTTGCATCCAAGGCATCGAATTCGAGGTTACCGGTGTAACTGAAATTACCCTCAAAAAGAAGGGAGTCACCGGGAGCAAACATGAAATTGTTAACTGAGGAAATTGCGTTCCACGCGCTGTTAGGACTTAATCCGCTGCTATTGTTCCCATTTGGGCTAACATAATAGGTGGTGCTATGCGCTTCAAAAGAAGCTACAAAACAGAACATTGTTAACCATATTTTATCGAATCTGAAGTAGTTTTTCCGAAGATTGTTTTCCATTTGAAATTTTTAATAGATAATTTCCTGCTTGAATGTTGGATTTTAAATCATATATCAAAATCGGTTCGTTTTGCTCCGCCTCAAAAACCTTATGGCCATTCAAATCGAATAAAGCAATGGTTGCGGGAATACTCCCTTTACCTAGATCCAAGGTAAATGATCCTAGAGCCGGATTGGGGAAGATTTCAACATCGCTGTAGGCTGTTTCGTCCAGTTTTGACCCTTGTGGCTCGTTGAATATTTCAAATAACCCTTGAGCGTACCATCGTGCCAAATAGTCATTTGGATGAAGGGAATTGGCCGTGCAGTGATTGGCACCTTTGCGCTGATAAATCGTGTCGCTCATCGAAGTCATATCGAACACTACGGTACCTACGGTATCCAAATTCAACATGGCTGCTCTAAATCCGTACATATCCATTGCACCGTTCGCAGGAGCCCCCATTCCGTTGACATCCGGCAACATGTTCGAAATTAAAATAAATTCAACGTCAGGGTTATGGGTTTTCATTTTATTCATTGCTGATTGTAAGCTGTTCATAAATGACGCCGTTGATGTTCCCCAAATATCATTCATTCCCATGTCGATGATCACCAAGTCAGGGTTATTAGGATTCACCAATGGCTCACAATAATTATCGACCCATGCAATCGTTTTGCCGCCACAAGAACTGTTGAGCATGCTGGTATTATTTCCAAAAACTTGATTAAGTTTTGTGCCAAGCATATCGATGTAACTATGCATGTAGGGGACATTGGCTTGAAAATTATTCGGATCACCGATGAAACCGCTCACATTCAAACCGCAGGTAATGGACATTCCAATCGCCTGAACGGTTAATGGAAGTTGGTTCTGCAATTTTGCCATCGTCTTTGGTAACTGTTGACCGCGATAAGTTAAATTGTTGTTGGCATTCCAATTGGATCGATTGGGAATATACGTAACATTGGTCCATGAACTGTGCTGTTTATTTTCCAATCCGCTGCCAAAGGTAGTGGTTACCGTAGTGGATACATTGGGACTTATCTGAGTAATGGTATTTCCATTCAGCTGATAATCGACTCCTTGAGAAAAGGACGTATTGTAATTGTAGTTCTTGACTGAAATGACTTGGGCTGGTTCAAACATTAAATGAGCACTTGAACCTACTCCATCCAGAAAAATTAATTCGTTGTAAATGGTGTCACAATTCCAAAATGGATTCATGTAGCGGTTAAAATTTATCTGAGGCATGTTGTTTCCATAATGAGGGAACTCATAATATCCGCCTGCGACTGGCGAAACCAATACCCACGCCGCTAGTGCTGGTGAACATGACCATGATGCTTCACCCGCAGGTGCAACCAACAATGGATTGCACTGAGCATCGTAAAAAGTACAGCTTCCGCCGGCATAATACACCGTGTTTGGATTGGCTGCAACAGCGCCAACAGGGGGAGTACATTGCGAATGAATGGCGGAGTAGCAGCATAATGCGAAGAATAGTTTAAGCATTTTATAAATACAATATTTGACTTGACTCAAAAATAACCAATAAATTACTCAATTTCAATTTATTGTGTAGCAAGCAACAGTAAAATAATATCTTGAACGGCGATAAAATTCACCAACCTTTTTCATCCTGCTCGGTCTTACTTCCACGGCTCAATAATTCATTCCAAAGGCCCATAAAGGAATAACATTGAGATAAGTTTAACTTGCAATCCTCCCTTGATTATACAAAACGCACAACAAATTGAGCAATATATTCTAAAAATGCTCAACAGAAAGTGCAAAATGAATATTTTAAAAAGAATTATTCATGGTCCTGTACTACTTCACGCGGTTAAAAGCCATGGCTTTCAGCATCCAATTGGGTAGGAATTTACCGGGTTGACGGTTTTTCAAGTTGAGGTACCAACCGATTTTCTTTATCACCGGTACTTTGTGGGTTTCCACGAATTCAACCCACGCACCATCGGGGTCTTCGATATAGGAAAATCGACCCCCTGCCTCCCCCATATCGAAGGTATTGGCACTGTCCACCGTGAAAGGGAATCCCGCTTGCTCACATTTACGTTTCAGGGCGTCCATTCCTTGAATATCAAAGCACAAATGAATAAAGCCCCAATCGCCCCAAAAACGGTTTTCAAAGATGCGTTTCACATCGGTGCGGTCCATGGCTTGAACCAATTCAATGGAGGTCGGTCCTAGCAATTTCGCAAAAGGACCTTTTCTCGCCTCGCGGTGAATTAACTTAACCCGTCGGAAGGTTCCTTGCGATAGCGGAGAGAAATCCTCGAAAGAACCCGTAACATCGTAGACCACCGTTTCATAGCCTAGGACGTCGCGGTATAACTTCAACGATTGTTCTATGGACGACACACCGATGATAATTCCAGCCACGCCTCCGCAATTTGAGGGATGACCTGTGGCCGTGAACCAACCGGAACCTTCTACAATTTGAAAAGGATTTCCGTTCGGATCTTCGACAAAATAGGTTAACGAACCGTCGGGTGAATTAGAAAGAGAACCTAAGATTTTGACTCCTTGCTGAACCATGTAATTGTAGGAGCTGCGCACGTCGCGCGATTTAATTTTACACGAAAAAAGACCTAAATCGCCCAACTGCACTTCAAAGGTTGGTTTTTCGGTATTTCGGCTAGTGTATTGCCAGATTTCAAAGCCTCCTCCGCCGTCCATGCTCAAGGCAAGGGTAGCGGTGCGCGCTTGCACCTTATCGCCCGTATATTGAATCATCAAAGGCGCCTCAGCCGCCTCTTCAAAAATCCGAACATCCACGCCAAACATGGTACGATACCAAGTCCATATTTCTTGAACATCTGGAACACCAATACCCACTTGTTGAATTCCGCAAATTATAGGTTCCAAGGCGAATTTTTTACAAAGGTAATTTTTCTACCGAACCGCACGTTCATTGAACAGAACATAGCCAAAACTCAGTTGAAAATTCCACGGTTTTGAAACCAAGGGAAAATAATTCACGGTGGCTCTCAAGGGACCTAACGGAGTAAAAAAGAGTAAACTGGCCGAGCCGAGGAAACTGTTCGCTTGAAAGGGTTTTTCGTAAGCAATGGAACCGTCGTTCTGTTTTGCAAGCACCACAAAAGGCTGGTAAAAGTAGGCATCGATGCGCGCTTCAAAGGATTTAACCAAAGGAAAAACAGCATTCACGCCTAAACAAAGGAACTGGGGTGACCGGTATTCCTTAAAAAAATACGTTTCCAAATCAGGAATTACGTTTAGGGTAGGCATCGACAGCAAACTGGCCGTGTAATTGGCGAACAAGGACTGCGAGTTCAGCATGGCTTTTCCGTGAAAACCTACGTGCAATTTAGGAAGGGTTAAAAAATAATACTGCCCTTCTATGTTTAGGTTTAACCAATCGTGTTGTTTACGGACGGTTGAATCAAATTGAGCTGTGGTACCAGGAACACTTGTTTCCATGGCGGACAAAAATTTTGCTTTTAACGTAAAGAAGTGTCCCTCGCTTGCGAATTGCTTACGATTAAGAGCGTTGTCGGTAATTTCATACGAAACCAGGTTTCCCTTTAAAATTGTCTCATCCGTGGTATCCGTGCTGAGAAAGTTCATGGTTTGGTAGTAATCATCTTCCAAGGAAAACATCCGAACATCGAGTTCGCCGCGGGAATTCGTCAAGATAGGATGCTTAAACTTGAGACCGAAGTACATTTCATTTTGCACAAGAAAAGACGGTTTCACGTCTTCAAAAAACGTCGCATAACTGCGGTAATAATCCCAACGATTCATGGTAAAATAGGCATTGGTGCTCACCGGGAAAATGCCGGGGAAATCGACATTCCATTCAGTCCTCACAGAACCGTAGAATTTTCCAAAATACGATTCCGCGTGAAGGGCACTTGCCACCCTTCCAAGGTGCCGATACGTTAATCCAAGGTATCCCATGTTCACAGGACGCGAGGATAAATGCCCCCCAATTCTAAGTTTGAAGGGCTTCGATTTTTTCACGTTCAGGTCGAGCTTGTAAGTATTGTCCGATTGTTGGTTCAAACGAGGAAAAATAAAATCGATTTGCTCAGAAGAATGCAATTTATAGTAGCGTTGTTCCAGTTGATTCCAATTCATAAAGCGCCTTTGCCTCGCTCCCAGCATGGAACGAGTAACATATTGAGCTGCCTTCGGATTTTCCACATTAACGGAAATTGCGGTAGCCAAAAATTCATTTGTGGATTTTTTGAAAGCGGCTCGACGCTCTCCTAAGGTTGTTGAATTGGCAGAATCTTTGACTTCCATCTTGATTGAATCTAATGCTAAGAGGGTTTGACGGTAACCCGATTCAATGGCTTCAGTAGCTTTCGAAAAGTCAAAAGTTCCAACCTCTAACTTTGGCTGAATGATAATCGCATCCTTGCAAGGAAGTTTGTAAATCGTGGGGAACCGAGTTAATTGGTCCAATAAACCGAGAAAATCTTGCTCATCTTTCACTTGGGTATTGGTAGAAACGTTGCTGCCGATGATAAAATCGGGATGAAACGTTTGATACATCACATCGATGGGGAAATTGTTGTATAAGCCGCCATCAAAATAAATTACACCATCGATTTTAATGGGATTCAAATACAACGGATAGGTCATTGAAGCACGAACGGCAGCATTTAAATCACCTCGACCAAATGCTACCGGTCTTTTCCGCGCAACATCACTGGCTATGCAGCGATACGGAACCAAGAGTTGGTCGAAGTCGCTCATTTTTACAACGCCAATTTGTCCTATCAAACGAAACATTTCAAAATCCAAGGCCATAGGATTTACAAAATTCATAGGCAAGGAATTGCTTAACAGCGAGTCAAAGGAAAAGGGAAAGGAAATCATAGAAGCATCCGGATAACGTTCCCGGTACAAATACCTTCTTCCGGTTGGAACAATTCCTAAGGAGAGATTCTGAAACCGTTGCGAGGTCACCAAGGCTTCCATTTCCCAAGGACTCATTCCACAGGCATACATGGCACCTACAAAAGCTCCAACCGATGTCCCACAGATATAATCAATCGGTATATGATGCTCTTCCAAGGCTTTCAAAACCCCGATGTGGGCAAGACCCGAGGCTCCCCCACCGCTTAGAACCAAGCCTACTTTCTTCTGAGCCATACCAAGCTCTGAATGAAGGTGACAAAAAATCATAAGAAAAAAGATGATTAAACCCTTCAAAGTTTGTTCATTTGCACAAAAATACACGCAATTTTTTGCCCATGAACCAAGAGCGAACAGAAAGCCAAAATAATTTCACCATAACCCTAAAATGTTTCTACGGTTTCGAAGAAGTGCTCAAGGAAGAATTGGTAGAACTTGGTTATACCAATTGCCAAGTTGGCAATCGGGCGGTTTCTCTTAACGGAACATGGAAAGATGTTTACTTTCTCAACCTCTACAGCCGTTGCGCCATTAGTGTTTTAGTTGAGATTACGCGGTTTGCCTTTCGAGGCGAACAAGATTTGTACGATGCTTCGCTCAGCGTGAAATGGTCCAATTGGTTTCATGAGTCGCAAACTTTCGTGGTTCGTGGAGCCATCCAAACGCAAAGAGTGCGCAACACCCATTATCCTTTTTTGCTCATTAAAGACGGCATCGTTGACCATTTTCGAGAATACAACAAAGAACGGCCATCGATTGATACCAAACATCCAAAAATTGTGATTGACCTCTACCTAAACGATCGAGAGGGAGTTCTTTCGGTTAACACCAGCGGTTTACCGCTTTTTCAACGAGGATACCGAACTTCTACAGGAATTGCACCCATCAACGAAGTGGTGGCTGCGTCTTTAATTCGGCTTTCAGGGTGGAACCGAAAGCAAGCCTTTTACGACCCGTTTTGCGGTTCAGGTACCTTCCTAATAGAGGCCGCTCTTTTGGCTACAGGTATTCCATCTAACATAGAACGAACCCATTATGCCTTTAAAAATTTAGCCAACTTTAATGGAACCCTGTGGGAAGAAATCTACGATAATGCCCCTAGAATCGTAAGGTCCCTGCCTTGTTCAATAAGCGGATCGGACATTTCCGATGAAATGGTCATCAAAGCAAGAAGAAATCTCAGGGGTTTTTCTTTTGGACGTTTTATTGAGGTTAGTTCCAAAGATTTCCGAGAAATAACCGAGAAAAAAGGCATCCAATTCATGCTAACAAACCCACCCTACGATGAACGCATGCAGCTTGAAGACGATGAACTTTATCAACAACTGGGAACCTGGATGAAACACACCATGCAAGAAATCCCCATATGGATCATCAGCAACAATGCTGAGGGATTCAAGGCAATTGGTCTGAAAGCAAGTCAAAAAATGGAAGTCTTCAATGGAGCTCTTCGCTGCAGTTTTCGCCGCTATGATACTTACGATTCCTCAATCAACGATCGCCAATAGGGACATAATTTCGGCAAGTTGAACCTAAGTAAACTTGTCTTGGCCGTCCAATGGGCTCTTTATTTTCGGTCATTTCCTTCCACTGAGCGATCCAACCGGGGAGACGCCCAAATGCAAACATAACGGTAAACATCTCCGTAGGGACTCCAATAGCCTTGTAAATGATACCTGAATAGAAGTCAACATTTGGATACAAGCTTCTCGACTTGAAATACTCATCCTCCAAAGCAACTTTCTCCAGTTTCTTTGCAACATCAAGCAGCGGATCGTTAATGCCCAACTTTTCCAATACCTCATCGCAGGACCTTTTAATGATGGTGGCTCGCGGATCGAAATTCTTATAAACGCGGTGACCGAAGCCCATCAACCGGAAAGGATCTTCCTTGTCTTTCGCCTTTGCTACCCACTTATCTACGTTTCCACCATCCAAAACGATCTGCTCCAACATTTCAATGACTTCTTGATTTGCTCCACCGTGCAAAGGTCCCCATAGTGCAGAGATTCCTGCAGCCACCGATGAGTAAAGATTGGCATTCGCTGAACCAACCATTCTCACCGTTGACGTGGAACAATTTTGTTCGTGATCGGCGTGTAGGATGAGTAAAGTATTTAGGGCCGAGACAATCACTGGATCTACGGAGTAATCCTCCGTAGGCATGGAAAACATCATGTACAAAAAGTTGGTTACGTAATCGTACTGATTTCTCGGGTACATGAAGGGATGACTGGTGGAGTTTTTATAGGACCAAGCGGCGAGGGTAGGTAATTTGGCAATCAACCGGTGAACCGTGAGGTTCTTCTTTTCCGCACTCCTATTAGGATCCAAGGATTCCGGATAAAACGTGGAAAGCGACGAAATCATGGATGAAAGTACGCCCATGGGATGCGCCTTTGCAGGATATGCCTCAAAAAAACGTTTCATATCCTCGTGAACTAAGGTGTGTTTTTTGATGCTGTTTTCAAATGATTCCAATTCAATTTGAGTGGGTAAATTGCCATAAATGAGCAAGTAAGAAACTTCCAAAAACGAAGCTTTTTCAGCCAATTGCTCTATTGGATAACCCCGGTAAAGCAAGATTCCTTCTTCACCGTCCAAAAACGTAATAGCACTTTTGGTAGAGCCCGTATTCTTGTACCCGGAATCAAGGGTAATATACCCCGATAAATCCCTCAATTTCGAAATATCAATGGCTTTCTCGTTCTCAGTTCCCCGAACGATGGGCAGTTCATAAACTTTTCCATCTAATTCAATTTTGGCAGTTTCGCTCATAGGATGTTTTTCTCGTTAAAATTTCCACCGCCTAATTTAGTGAAGAAATTTATCTTAATTGCGAAAATAGCCGACAAAAAGGCTTTTTTTATGGGGTAAGTCTGTCAAGCATCACAAATTTCTCAAAATATACTCGAACATGAGGGAAAATAAGTGATTTCGTGTGTTTCCACCATAAATACCGTGATTTTTATTCGGATAGGCAAAAAAGTCAAATTGTTTGTTTGCTTTCACTAAGGCCGTAACCATGTCGGCACTGTTCTGAAAATGCACGTTATCGTCTGCCATTCCGTGAATCAACAGGTATTTACCTTTCATTTGATCAACATGGTTGATTGGAGAATTATCGTCATAACCCTTTGGATTCTCCTGCGGTGTTCGCATGAAGCGCTCCGTATAAATGTTGTCGTAATACCTCCAGTTCGTTACGGGAGCCACCGCGATCCCCATTTTAAAGACCTCTGCACCCTTGGTCATGGCCAACGAAGACATAAACCCGCCGTAACTCCACCCCATGATTCCAATCCGACTCCCGTCAACATACGGAAGGGTTTGGAAAAATTTTGCTGCACCTATGAAATCCTCCACTTCCAATTTGCCCAACTGAAGGTACGTTGCTTTCTTAAAATCAGCCCCGCGGTATTGTGTGCCTCGTGGATCGACACTTACCACAATGTATCCTTTAGAAGCCAATAACTGATGGTACATAAAATCATTTCCATCCCACTGGTTGGTCACCTCATTATGCCCAGGACCTCCATAAACGTTCATATAAAGAGGATATTTATTGCTGTTCGAAAATTCAGGGGGTAACATAACTGAGGCATTTAAGGTGACGCCATTCACCTCGATTGATTGGAAGGTTTTCTTGCTCAAACCCAGAGGCGATAATTTGGCCGCTAACACGGCATTATCCTCTAACCGTTTGATGAGCTTTCCTTCTCCGTCAAACAGCGAATAAACAGGAGGAGTATTCGCTTCGGAAAACACGCCCACATAATATTTCATTCCTTGGGTAAAGTTCGCCTCCGTCCAACCTTCCAAGGGGGATAAAACCTGGACTTCCTTTGAGGGGATATGCATGCGGCAAAGCACTTTTGAAATACCGGACTGTCCGGAGCGAGTAAAATAAAAGTTGGTTCCATCTTGACTCACCCCATAGGCATCGATCAAGTCCAATTCACCGCTGGTGACGGGGTTAAGTTTGCCAGAATAATCCAGCGCATACAATTGATTGTACCCTGATTTTTCGGAGGTAAAGAAAAACCCTTCACCGTTGGGCATAAAATGCAAGCATTCGTTGACATCCACATAGGTTGAGCTAACATCGGTAAAAAGAATCGAATGAAGCGGTTTTTTTCCGCTAAAATCGACCATATGATATTTGAGGCTATCTTGATGACGGTTCATGGTTTGAAGGAGCAAACGGTTGGAAATGTTAGACCATTGAATGCGAGGGATGTACTCATAATCCCCAATTTCTAAGGAGTTAATTTTTTGGGGAGTAGAAATGTTGACCCAATGGGCTGTAACCTTCGAATTTTCTTCTCCTGCTTTGGGATATTTGTATTCGTAACGGGTTGGATATAATTCACCAAAAAAGTCAATACCGAATTCCTGAACCCGCTTTTCAACGAACTTCAAAAACGCCAGATATTTAGAGTCCGACGACCAACTGTAGGCTTTTGTAACCGAAAATTCCTCCTCATATACCCAATCCGTGGTGCCGTTGATGACTTTGTTGCGTTTTCCGTCGGTCGTAATTTGGGTGATTTTATGGCTTGAAAGATCTTTAACATAGAGATCGTTTTTGAAAATGAAAGATACCTTTTTTCCGTCGGGCGAATATTCCGCGAGGGTTTGAGGGCTCAATGTTTCGGACAAAGGTTCTAAGAACCGAGTATCTAAATCGTAGAGAAAATATACAGCGTTATAACTTCTGCGGTAAACGGGGGCAATGGATGTTTTAATAAGGACTTTGCGCTCTGATTCATCGAAACTGTAATCCTCAATATTCACTATTTTTCCACGATAGGTTAACTCTCTTGCTGCAATGAGGTGTGTTGGGGCTTCGTTAGGCTTGGAAATGTAGGAGAGCATTAAGTTTCCTTCCGCATCCAATTGCGTAGTTCGATCTCCGTCTTGAAGGGTATTAAAACCGTCTACTCCCAACGAACGGTATTCATATTTTTTCCAAATTTTTTCCACCGTAATCTCTTGTGGGAATATGGGTAAAGAGATTAACACAAATGCAATAATATGAAGGTAATGCATGGCAAATTTTTCCTTCGAAAATAGCATTTTTAGTGAGATTGTTAAAATTAATAGAAAGGTAACCTTGTCAAATGGCCTTCAATAAGTAAAATCGAGTTACCTTTGTAAAAAATATCGATTATGAAACATTTTGTTACGTTAAGTTTATTTATTTCGTCTTGCGTTGCATTGGCTCAGAGCAATTGTTCTGAACTGTTCATTTCAGAATACGTTGAAGGATGGTCGAACAACAAAGCCCTTGAAATTTATAATCCAACGAACCAAGCAGTAAATTTGAGCGGCTATTTTGTAGTTCGATATGCAAACGGCGCCTCGTCGGCAACTGTGGTAAACTCCGTACAGTTGTCCGGTTCAGTTGAACCATACGGTGTTTATGTCGCTGTTTTGGAAAAACTTGATTCCAGTGGAACAGGTCAGGAAGCCCCAATTTGGGACTCCCTGCAGGCGCGAGCTGATGGCTTCTATTGCCCAGTGTACAATACCTCAAATGCCTTCTATTGGAATGGAAATGACGTTGTCGTCCTTGCCAAGGGAACACTTCCCGCTAATGGGGCCACTGTTATAAGCCCCGCCAATATCCCGGGCTTTGCCTTGGTGGATATCTTTGGAAAAATTGGTGAAAATCCCGCCAACTCCTCGGGTTCCTCCGCCGGTAACGACGGCGCTTGGTCTACCACCTTTCCCTACAACAACGGGCAGGGTGTGTTGGTAACGAAGGACCATTCCATGATTCGTAAGGTAAGCATTCAAAAAGGGGTTACTAATCAAGTTGCCTTCTTTGATCCCTTATTAGAGTGGGATACCATTCCTGCAGTAATTGTTCGATTAGATCAAAACGGAAACCCAGTACTTGGCAACAGCGGAAACCCAATCTTAGACGGAAACTGGAATTCACTGGGAACACACGATTGTCAATGTAATCCTGCATCGATAAATGACATGGATGAGTTGGCTTACTCGATTTATCCGAATCCATCTGGCGGAACCTTCTATATTAACAACGCTACAGCAATAAAAAAACTGCAGGTTTTGGATATTTTCGGCCAAGTTATTATGAGCAGAGAGGTTCAAAAACAAAAACTCATTACCTTGGAAATTAACGAACCCAAAGGTGTGTATTTTGTAAAAATATTTACGAAGGAAGGGCGAACTGATACTCGAAAAATAATTATCCGATAAACTCACCGTTTATTCAACATTGGTATTGACGCAATGCGTGTTTACATTCTCCTTTTCGCATGCTCGCTGTGTCCTATTTGGTTCGCTCAACAAGGTCAAGTTAGCGGGATAATTTCTGAAGGAGCTACGGGACAATCTGTTGGAGGGGCCAAAATAGAGGTCAAATTGAGAACTTCGGGGGCCGTAGTGAATCGATTGCTCTCCGAAATTAACGGATTCTACAGCATACAAAACCTGCCTTTCGGCGACTATCGCATAACCGTTACGATGGTTTCATTCGATACGGTAATAAGAGACTTTAAATTGAATCAATCGGAACTCATCCTGAACATCAACATGGCCGGCAGTTTGGAATTTGACGAAGTCAGAGTGATAGGGAATGTCGTAAAAGATGGCCCCGTCCCCATAGCGGTCACGAAGATCAGTACCCAAAAAATTCAAGAAGAGTTGGGCTCACGCGATTTACCTATGTTGCTTAATGGGACTGCGGGGGTTTACGCCACCCAATCGGGTGGAGGCGACGGCGATGCGCGCATCAATGTTCGGGGCTTCGATCAACGAAATGTGGGGGTAATGATCGACGGAGTGCCTGTAAACGACATGGAAAACGGTTGGGTTTATTGGTCCAATTGGTTTGGTTTAGACGCAATTACAGCCACCATGCAAGTCCAGCGGGGATTGGGTGCCACAAAAATTGCTATGCCATCAATTGGCGGGACACTTAACATAATCACTCAAGGTATCGGAAACAAACGAGGCGGTACGATAAAGCAGGAGTATGGTACAGGAAACCTCATGCGAACAACTGCATCTTACAATACAGGTATTTTGACGGGAGGTTGGGGACTGACCGCGGCACTCTCCTACAAACAAGCAACAGGATGGGTGGAAGGAACCCCTAGCCAAGGATTTTTCGGTTATCTGAAAGTGTCGAAACAATTTGAACAACATTTACTCACACTTTCCGCTTTTGCTGCTCCTCAACAACACGGACAGCGGTCGTTTCGCCAACCTATCCAATATTGGAGTGAGGAAGAAGCACGGAACAATGGAGCCACGATCGACACGAATGCAATGTTCAACGATATGGGCTTACGCTACAACCAACATTGGGGTTATAGAACCGTTAACGGAAAGCAAGAGGTCGTTTCTGAGCGTTTAAACTATTACAATAAACCGCAATTCACGCTGAAAGATTTTTGGAAAGTCAATAAGCATTTGTCCATTTCGAACCTTGCCTATGCCTCCATTGGACGTGGTGGAGGAACGGCATTATTCAATTCATCCGCGATCATTCGAGATTCCAACAATTTGATCGATTGGGACACCATGACTTATTTTAACCAATACAACCCGCTATTTGGTACCCCCAACATTGACGCTCAATATTCTCCTACCGAAATTAAAAGTTCGCAAATCCTGTTATCCAGCGTGAACAACCACTTTTGGGTAGGTTATTTAGGGCAAGTGAATTATGAGGTCAAGAAAGGATTCGAGTTTTCTGCCGGATTAGACGCACGTTATTACCGCGGTTCACATTACCAGGAAGTGAAGGATTTATTAGGGGGCGACTACTATGTAGATTTATCGGATAAAAATGCGGCAAGTCCTATGAAGCGTGTGGGCGATAAAATCGCGAAGAATCTGTTCAACGCAAACCGCGATGGCTTGGTATCTTGGTTAGGGGCATTTTCTCAAGTTTCCTATGAGTCCAAAACCGTAAGTGCCTTTGTCAACCTGACAGGGATCGGAAATGGTTATCAAGGAATTGACTATTTCCAAAAACGCGAACTAAATCTTGGAGATACCGTTCTGCAATTTGGATTTGGCGATACGATTACCTATAACGGTCAAACCTACCACAGCTATTCTGAGGGCGTAGATTACGTAAAAACCCCCTGGAAGTACATTCCTGGTTTTACCATTAAAGAGGGAGTATGCGTCAAGTTCAGCGATTATGCGAGTGTATTTTTAAACATAGGTTATTTGAACCGTACTCCGATGTTTTCCAATGTAATTGATAATAATTACAACAAGTTTTTTGGGGTGATTAACAACGAGAAAATCCTAGCATTTGAACAAGGTTTTTCATACGCAGCTCGAAATTTCGGTATCAACCTTAACGGATATCTTACCAACTGGAAGAACAAACCTTTTCCATACGGTGTAGCCGTTCCGGATCCAAATGATCCTACGGAAACCATTCGTGTAAATATCAACGGAATGGACGCCATCCACATGGGAGGAGAAATTGATATCGCCTGGGAAATTGACAAAAAAGTCTCCACCGAATTCATGTTTTCCATGGGAGACTGGTTTTGGAATTCTTCTAAAACCATCATCATTCCACAATACGATTCGTTGGAATACACGTTCAATGCTGAAGGAGTTGGCGTAGGCGATGCTGCGCAAACGGCGCTATCGGCAACGGTGAGGTATGAGCCCATTAAAAACCTGTATTTCAAAGGTCAGTTTCAGTATTTCGACCGCTATTTTTCCGACTTCAATCCATTCTCGCTGCAAGGAGCTAACGGAGGAAGACAATCTTGGATGATGCCTTCATATTACCTTGTTAATTTCTATGCTGGATACCGGTTCAAAATTGGCGAAGACGCCTTAAACCTTTCCGCCAACGTGATTAATTTACTGAACACGGTGTTTATCGCCGATGCCACGAATAACAACAACGGTAGTAATCAAAACTTTGATGCTACCTCCGCTGCGGTTATGTTCGGCCAGGGGTTCCGATTTAATGTATCTTTATCTTATCAATTTTAAGTATGAAACAAATTATTACACTTTTTTCTATTGTATTTATCCTATATTTTCAGGCACAAACAATTCAACAGGTTCGCAGTATGTCGATTGGAGCAACGGTAACCGTAAGAGGAGTAGTTTCAAACGGTTCTGAACTCGGTATTATACGCTACCTGCAAGACGAAACTGCGGGAATTGCCTGCTACGGAAATAATTTGAGCAGTTTAACCACCGGAGATTCCATTACCGCCACGGGAGTTTTGTTTGATTTCAGTGGATTATTGGAATTATCGCCGACCAACAGTTTTACCGATCATGGACCTGTTACTCCAAACGTACCTCAAGTAATACCGATTACCAGCGCGGGTGAAGCGTTGGAATCCCAACTTATCCGAATTGAGAACGTTATCTTTGTTCAAACCGGTAATTTTGCAGTAGGGAACAGCACGGTGCAAATCACCAACGGTGCTAATACCTTGGACGTTCGGATTAACGCATCCACCAATATCGACGGAACGCCCATTCCCGTTGGACCGGTTTCGATTACTGGGTTAATGGGACAATTCAACGCGAACTATCAAGTCGTTCCGCGAAGTTTAGCGGACATCGTTCCTTACGTTGCGCCCGTTCGAGAAATCAATGTCAAAATCAACGGAACCACCGCATTGAATAATACAACGTATGTTGTTGGAAATACCGCTAACAATGTAATCACCATCGAAAACAGCGGAGTGCAATCGCTTACGGTGTCTGGAACATCCCTTACAGGAGCGAATGCTTCCGATTACACCACCAACCTGAATGCCACTACGGTTGCAGGTCTTGGAACAGAGAATTTTACCCTTACATTTACTCCAACGGGTAATGGAACTCGTACGGCTACGCTATCCATTGCCAATAACGACAGCGATGAAAACCCATATATCATTAATTTATTAGCGGTCGGATTAGACAATCTAGCGACTGAACCAATCACTAATGCAGCAAATCTTGCCTTCTCAAATGTTCAAGCCTACACCTTGACAGGTTCATACACCGCCGGCAACGGGGCAGAAAAATACTTGGTGTTATGGTCAAAAACCGCACCTGTTTCAGGAACTCCTTTAGACGGAACAACGTACCTCAGAGGTGACCTTCTTGGAAATGCGAAAGTTGCCTACTCAGGAAGTTCAACCAACTTTGTGCCTCGGGGCGTACGCGCCAATCAACCCTACTATTTTGCGGTTTTTGCATTCAACGGACCTGCAGGATTTGAGAATTACAAAACGACCAGCCCGGCAACGGGTAATACGACAACTACGGGCTTGAATGTTGGTAATTATTACAGCGGTATTAATTCCCAGATCCCCACCTTCCTAAGCAATTTATCTGCTCTTATAAATCCGCATACATTCATCAGTTATTTTAACTATAAACAGACGATCATGAATCAGTTTGAAGTGAGCGACACCACCAACGGACAGTCCTACGTAACGTGCGTTTACACCGGAGAAAATAAAGTTTTCAGCGATCCTTTTGATTGGACTGCCACTGGTTACTCAAGAGAACACTCCTTTTGCCATTCTTGGATGGCGTCTTTCCCTTGCAATGACCCTGAGCAACCCGAATATACTGACCAACATAATCTCTACCCTACGAATTTTGCCAATGCTAACTCCTATCGCAGCAACTTACCCCTATTGGATATCACCGGAAATGTACTTTTTAGTTTTTTAGAAGGAAGCGTTGGTTATAACGGAAACCAAATGTGTTACGAACCCAGAGACGCGCAAAAAGGAAATGCCGCGCGCTCCATTTTTTATGAAGCAACCTGCTATAATGGCCAAGGGGGATTGAACTGGAGTTTTCCTGCCTACCAGGATCAAGAATCTTTAAAAAACTGGCACTTCAACGACCCACCGGATTCCTATGAAATAGCACGTCAAGAGTACATCTTCAGCGTTCAAGGGAACCGAAATCCTTACATTGATTCCGCAGAATTCGTATGCCATGTGAACTTTGCCAACATGAGTTATTTGGCAGAAAATTGCAACGTAGGTATGGAAGAACAATTGGCAGCTAATTTCTCCGTGTTTCCGGTACCCAGCCGAAACCAAGTCTATGCGCAGGTGAACAACACGACCATAACCGCTTATAAGGTTTGTGATCTTAGCGGGCGAGTGATCATGGAAGCGTCGAACCTTGAGTTACCGGTACTCATTCTTGACGGGGCTCAGCTTAACATTGGAAAATACCTACTTACCGTTCAAACTCCCTTTGGAACTGCTCAAAAAAGTTTCTTAATCGAGTAATGCGTCCACTTCGCTTACCATTTTGGTTATTAGTACTTGGAGCATGCTCCCAAAAAATCAGCTTGCAAGGCGGCACCAAAAACGTAGGTTTAGATCAGGGCTACCCTACCAAACTGGAGATAAGTTCCATCATTCAGCCCTATTCCGACAGTTTAACCGCAGAAATGGGAGAGGTCATTGGCCGCGCAGACACGAGTTTTGACCTGAGCTATCCCAACTCGAATTTAATGAACTGGGTGGCAGATGCCCTATTGCAGCAAGAGACGCAGGCAGTTAAAATGCGGGAGCCAGTAGTGGTACTGCTGAATGCCGGAGGATTAAGGTCGAGCATTAACCGCGGAGACATAACGGTCGGAGATCTCTACAAGCTCATGCCTTTCGATAATGTGGTAGCATGGGTTCGATTACCGGTGGAACGGATACCCGATATTGAAAAAAACTTATCGCAACAAGCCAAAGGCGTTGCCCTATCCAATGCACGTTTTGAAAAAGGCAAATTAATGGTAGGTAACTTATTACCGGAACACACCCACATTACCTTCATCACCTCGGATTATCTGGCTTATGGAGGCGATAAAATGACCTTTTTCCTGCAACCGGAGTCGGTAAGCGTTAGTCAGCACAACCTACGCGACGTTTTCATCCAAGCAGTAAAACAGCAAGGAACCCTTTCCAACCGAACCGAAAAGCGCTACATTCCATGAACCGAAGACGATTTATTGAAACCACAGGCTTGGTCACTCTGGGCGTTTTGAGCGGAAGCCTAGATTTACGGGCTCAAACCATCGCAAGAGGCAAAAAACTAACTATCCTCCACACCAACGATACGCATTCGAACATCGATCCTTTTCCGATGTCGCATTCGAAGTATCCGGGAATGGGTGGGGTAGCAAAACGAGCCGCCTTGATTGAAAAAATCCGCTCGGAAGAGGAGCATGTATTGCTCTTGGATTCAGGCGATATTTTTCAAGGTACACCCTACTTCAACAAATACCACGGGGTGCTCGAAATGAAACTCATGAGCGCCTTGCAATACGATGCTTCGACCATGGGTAATCACGATTTCGACATCGGATTAGACGGATTTAAAAAGGCACAGCAACATGCCAATTTCCCCTTCCTTTGCAGCAACTACGATTTTAACAACACCCTCCTCGAAGGCGCAACCCTACCTCATTTAATTCTTAAGAAAGGTGGGCTTCGTATCGGATTATTTGGCGTTGGGGTAAATCTTGATGGCTTGGCAGGAAAAGCCAATTACGGAGGAATGAATTACCTTGATCCGGTGCAGGTAGCCAACGATACGGCCAAGCACTTAAAGGAACAGCGCTGTGACCTTATCGTATGTTTATCGCATTTAGGGTTTGAATATGCCTCGAATCAAGTATCGGATAAGGTATTGGCTGCCCAAAGCAGCAACATTCACCTCATACTCGGCGGACATACCCATACCTTTTTGGAAAAACCCTTGTTCACGGAAAACCGCGATAAACAGCCGGTATTGATCAACCAAACAGGATGGGCAGGCTTATTCCTCGGGCGCATAGATATTGATTTTCAGAGATCCTTATTCCGACATGAAATGTTGGTAGTGTAAGATCGAACGCTTAACCTATTGGATCGTATTCGTGAATTTCATGAATGTTTAACATGATTTTTCCTTTCCCGTTAGCACGTGGCACCATGGGTTTAAATTTCGCATTAGGGACAAGATCAGCAAAGGTGTAGGAATGCCTGGAATGAACCATTTGTTCGTAGGTATCGTCAATCGCTTTGATGAAAATGAGAAATTCCGCATCGACTCTTTGATAATCCTCCATGCTAAAAAGGTGAAGTGGACTTTCGTCGTTCAAGGGATGAACCACCGTCCAGGTGAGGGCTAAAAAATTAATTTTCTTAAGCTCTAAGTCTAGAGGTCGAAAAAAACGGCGACCTGTTGATTCATCAACCATGGATAAAACGACCTGGACTTCCGCTTCAATTAATTCATTTTTCTTGGGATTAGTCAATCGAAACATCAGAGCATTGCCTTCTTTGTAGGGAGAAATAAGTATGTTTCGGCTGAATAAAAATAGGCTTTGTGGCCGTGAAAACCTGGCATAAAGAATACCGGTTGCTAAGGCAAAACCCATTAAACCTAGGGCCGCTTCTACCGTTGCAACCAACCCTGCCAGGTTTCCTTTAGGGTAAAGATGTCCATAGCCTACGGTGGTAAAGGTCTGGGCACTGAAAAAAAACAACTGCATGAAATCGTTGAACCACGTCGTAGGTTTTAAATTACCAAAATGCTCAACGCCAATGGCCATGTACATCATGGCAAAAAGGGTATTGATGACGACGTAACCGAAAATTACTACCGATAAAAACTTGCCTGTCGGCATGGTAATGAGTAAGTGATACCCGTCGAAATTCTCCCAAAAGTGCTTTCCTTTCCGCTGTATGTTAAAGGAACCGTCGGGGTTCAGGTACCGTGTATTGGAGGTATAATTTTTAGTGCCAAAGCCAATTTCATCCGTCGATTTTTCCGTTTCCATGGCTTAAAAATAATGGATTTTAATGATTCTATGGTGTTCTAAGCACCCCAACGTTAAATCAAAAAAATGAAGTGTTTAAACTTCCGTTAAATATCGAATTTCGATACCCTCTAGCACATTTTTCATTGATAAAGTCAGTATTTTTGAACGAACAAACCTACTCATCTTGAAAATCAAACTTTTAGCCATATCAACGCTATTACTTTTGGGCCACTTGAAGGCCCAAACCAGCGTTACCCCTCAAGAGTGCATTGCACCCTTTTACCACGGCGTAGCCTCGGGCGACCCCTTGAGCGATTGTGTAATTATCTGGACACGGGTTACTCCGGTGGATTACGGTCAAACTTTAACGGGTACCTACCACGTCGCCACAGATGATCAATTCACGAATGTGGTTGCCAACGGCACGTATAGCACCGATTCCACCAAAGACTTCACCGTAAAAATCGATGTTACGGGTCTCAATCCCAATACATTTTACTACTATGAATTCGAACATAATGGTGCCTACAGTTTGGTTGGGAGAACCAAAACCTTGCCCGTTGGAAATGTGGACAACATGCGCCTCGCAGTGGTATCTTGTGCCAGTTTAGAGTCTGGGTATTTTAATGCCTACGACGCCATTGCCCTGCGCAACGATGTGGATGCAGTGCTCATGCTCGGCGATTACATCTACGAATACGAAACCCAAGGATTTGGACCAAATGCCAACGTGGATCGTACGTGGGAGCCTGCCGTGGAGATAACGGAACTGAACGAATACCGCTTACGGTATAATTCGTACCGATTGGATTATGCCTTGCGGAAATTGCACCAAAACTTTCCATGGATCTGCATTTGGGATGACCACGAAACAGCGAACGATGCTTACAGCGGGGGTGCAGGAAACCATCAAGCCAACGAAGGTCCTTGGAACCTGCGCATGGAAGCGGGAAAACGCGCCTACTTTGAATGGATTCCCATTCGTCCGAAAGCTCCGGGAAATCAGGAAATTTTCCGAACCTTCGAACTGGGAGATCTTGCCAAAATCATCATGCTGGATACGCGTTTGGAGGGACGAGAAGAACAACTGGGAGCGAACGATCCGAACTTTGCAGACACGAGTAGAACCCTACTTGGCGCAACGCAACTCAATTGGTTTAAAAATGAACTAAGCACAACGACCCAACCTTGGAAAATCATAGGAAATCAAGTCATGGTAGGGGCCGTAGAATTGCTTGGAAATCCCGTCAATACAGACTCTTGGGACGGTTACCCTGCAGAACGCCAGAAATTATTTGACCATCTTTCCGCTAACAACATTGAGAATACGGTGGTACTCACAGGAGACATTCATACCAGTTGGGCTTTGGACCTGAAAAATGGAAATACTTCGGTTGGAGTGGAAATGGTAACACCAAGCGTTACTTCTCCTGGTTCTCCCATCAATTTATCAGCCCTCATCACCGTTCAAAATCCGCACATCAAATACGTAGAACTCACCAAAAAAGGGTTTATTCTAGTGGATATCACGCCTCAACAAGTACAGGGCGATTGGTACAATGTAGCTACCATCAACCAGATGGATCCAACCAGCAGCTGCGTTAAATCGTATGTTACGAATGCGGGCAGCAATGCGCTAACCTTGGCCAATGCACCAGCTATTGGTCATGGGACTTTCCCTCAAGCCTTGGCAGGACCTTGCAGCCGATTTTTTGTCGGGATAGAAGATGTTTCAAAAGGCGTAATATTGGGGTTATATCCTAATCCAAGTGCCGACTTAATTAAACTGCAGACTCATCAAATTCCCTTCGACACGTTCTACGCAGTTGCATCGGATGGAACCACGATTCCTCTTCAGCATTCTACAAGTGCTTGGGAAAACGGAACAACCATTACCTCGGTAGATATTCAGCAACTCCCATCCGGCAGTTATTACTTGGTATTTGGTAGCGATAACTGCCCATTCAAGGTGCGATTTGTTAAAACCTAAAAGTTCGCAGATTTCGAGTCCTGTAAAGTTTTAATTTTATGCTCCATGAAATATATCCTATTGGTAGGTATTTTTTTGTTGAAAGCTCACCTCAATGCTCAAACGAAAAAAAAGATTACCTATGACTTTTCGTGTTTGGAAAGTTCAACCACCATTTGGCTTGCGGACTGGGAAAAAGAAATAATTTCAACGCTTGGAGTTGAAGCGACTTTTACCGAGGAAATTAACGTAGGATTACAAGTATTGGACGAGTGTAAAAAGGAGTACACCTTTATTTCCTCGGGAGCTGAAATCGACTTACTTCGTGGAATCCTCAATAAATTGAAACTTAAAATTCAGAAACCGAGAGGGTTTACCTATCAAATTTATTACATCGATGATCCCATGGTTAATGCCTTTACAGCAGGAGGTAAAATATTTTTTACTAAAGGAATGTATAAATTTTGCAAAGATAAACACGAAATGGCGGCTATCTTAGCACACGAAATAGCCCACAACGAATTAGGACATATTCGTGATAATATCGCAAAAAGTAAAACATACGATAAATATATCGGTAAACATTTCGGTAAGTTTAGCGTATTCGTTGCAAATATTTTAACCCTTTCTTTCAACCAAAAGAATGAAGCACATTGCGACATGTGGGGAGTAGATTTAGCCAGAAATACCGGCTATCAAACGTGCCAAACCATCTCACTTTGGAAACGTATGCAAGCCAAAGAAGGAAAAGAGAATCAAAGTATTACATCCCTATTAAATACTCATCCCTATTCAGGTAGGAGAGCCGACTGCGTTAAAAACCATCTTAAAACCAACTACGCTATCCAGTGCAATGAGTAAGGCCTTGTTTTCTAGTTTTCATACGTAGAGTCTTTCAAAAGGGGTTTCTGAGCATGTGGTTCACGCGAAATTCTTCACCCTAAGAACAAACCTTGAGAATTAGTCCACAATTAGCAGTGCTTTTGATACCTATATGAACGAAACCTATCGGTTAGGGTTTACAGCAGGCTATCGTTGAAATGAACATTGGGAACTCGAAGCACAAAGCAGCAACTTACTGAATGCTTCCGAAAGAAAATACTTAGGCGAACCTTGGAGAAATTTGACCACCGAGTATTATGGCAGACCTTGCCAGATGGCGCTTCGATATTCGTTGTGAGCTTCATGCAGTGACCTTCGAATTCTCATAATACCTTTAAGACAAATAGAAGCCTACTCCACTACCATAATTTTTATCGCTTTTCTCGAACTTCGAAGCAAATAAAAACCTGGTGCTACGTTCATTCTTAGGTTATTGGTTGAAGGATCAACCTCCAAAACTAAACGACCGTTATAATCCCATAAATTCCACGCTCCTTCAGGTAAGGTCACTTCTGAGCCACGCTGCACCAAGGTAGGAATCGTTAAGGGCGCATCGCTTTCGTTAAGCGATCCGGTAAATACCGTCAAATTCACCGTAACGGTGCTGTCGCACCCGTTAACCGTTATCAGATTTTGTGTGTATGCACCGCTTTGCATGTAGGTTTGATTGTTCCACACAAAACTTCCCGTTACGGTCGTATCGAAACTTGTATCATAAGAAGGGTCTAGTGTAAAATCAACGGTGACCACTGAGTCGCAACCTAAAACTGAGGTAAGTGTCTGTTGGTACGTGCCCGTTTGGTTGTATGTTATACCATTTAAGGTGAAAGGAGTACATTGAGAAACTTCAAATTCTATAGTACTTCCATTCAACACTGTTAATTGTAAGTTGACCACTGAATCGCACCCGGCAACCGTTGTTCCTTGATAGGTATACGTTCCACTGTTTGTGTAGGCTTGATTGTTCCAAATAAAAGTATCGCAGGCCGTTTCCACCAACAAACTGTTATAAGCCTCATTGATCAACACCGTTTGCGAGGCCGATGGTCCTTGACCGCACTGGTTCGAAGCGTTGACCGTTACCGTTACGGAGTTCACACCCGCGATGACAGGGTAAGAAATACTTGGCTGTACCGTGGTGCCTTGTACTCCTTGATTGGACCAATTGTACTGTGTGGCACCGCTGACGTTGTTCACAATAAAGATAATGGAAGTACTATTGCTGCACACGCTCGCTGGCGTGTTGACAAAGATGGGCGCCTGAACAGGGGGATTGATAATACTAACCGTTACAGCAAGCCGATTTTGCGATTCGAGCCCTCCAACTGTTTGAGATGCGTGATAAGTGGCCCCATTGACCAAAGGAGTTCCTCCAGCCAGTGGACTTCCTCCCGAAGCGTTGGCATACCATTGTATGTTCGACCCAACCGCTGCCAATTGAGCAACCGTTGCACCGGCACAATAGGTTTGATTTGCTGATCCTGTGGGTGGTGGGGTTACAGGAACCAGGGTCAAAGTAGCCGTGGTGATTCCCCGATTGGTGTTTCCATGGTAGGAATAATTGAAGGAATTGGTGTTGGCACGAGCCCAAATCAAAGAGAGGGTTCCCGCTGCTGCCGTAAACGTGTAATCGTTCGGGTCGCCGGTGCTCAGAGCTCGCGTTGCTATGATGGTTCGCACCCCACCCGCGACTTGATCTGAAGTAATCGTCCAATTTTGTTGTGCGTCTGTTGCAGGTGCGCTATATCCAGTAAGATGCGCGTCAAAAGACGTCAATGCTCCGGCGGTATGGACTCCAACTACGTCGGTTCCGGCTGCCATGGAGGCTGCATTAAATCCAAGAGAAAACCAACGCGTTGAAGGCCCTGTCACCGTTAAGGTTACGTTGGGTCCAAGGTCCAATTTAGCGGTCATCGCTAGTCCTGCGGTTGAGGACAGATTTACGACCCCGGTAGTGTAGTTTTGGGCCAAAAAGGTGCCGACTACAAACGTAAATAATAACAGCAAATTATTCTTTCTCATAAGGTTTAAATTGTTGGCTAAGTTGTTCATCTTTATAGAATTTTAAGAGTTCTCTCAAGCTCCTTCCTTGTTGATCCGGTATTGAGGTATTCGCTTTGTAACGAAGTAAACTTCTAACAATTTCATAGCGTTTAAGACTCATAGCCATGTGCAAGGGCGTTCCAAATTGCTCAAATTGGCAAGTGTCGTTAGGAGAGTATCCTAGGGCTAAAATGTAGTCCAACATTTCCACGTTGTCCTTAAAAATCATTCCGTAAATCGCCGATCCTTCCGCAGCGCAATAGGTAACATCGGCTCCCTGGGTGATCAAGTACTTCGCTACTTCATTATTTCCCCGGTAACAGGCCAAAATGAAGGGGGTTATTCCGCGATCCGACAATCGGTTAAGCGCCATAGAGTCTTTATCCAAGCATGCCTTCATCTGTTCAACGGTACCGGTTCTGGCCAATTCATGCACGTCTTGAGCAACAATCCAAGCGTTCATCGATACAAAGAGAAGAATTACTAAATTTTTCATCATATTGGATGTAAAAATAACCCATTAAAGGGAATAAAAGTTCATTTATTAGTAACGTTTTAGGTGAAAAAACACATGACCCTGCTGCTCGTCACTTCCTAACCCGGTCAAGCGGTACTTCATGAAATACACCCCTTCCAAAGCTTCGTTGCCGTTGGCCGTGGTGCCATCCCACAATTGATTCAACTGGTTCAATACGGCCATAACTTCGCCCCAACGGTTGACAATAACCGCTTCTTGGGTTAAAGCGTTAATCGATTGAATCCCATACGTATCGTTTTGACCATCACCGTTCGGCGTAAAGACGTTGGGAATGAAAATTTCGATGTTCCCACAAGGTACAATGGCCACCGTGACCAAGTCGCCTGCTGTGCAACCGTTGGCATCCGTCACTGTAATATCCACCGTTGATGATACCAAGGGTGCCGCCCAATAGCTAGCAGTTCCCGCACTGCCCATCCAAGCATAGGTATAAGGTGCCGTACCCCCCGAAGCAGAGGCCGTCAATTGCACCGAATCACCCGAACAAATTTGAACGTCCGCCATAGGATTTAATGTCAACAAGGAGGGTTCTACTACCGTTACGTTGAGGGAATTTTGACAGCCGTTGGCATCCGTCGCGGTAACCGTGTATTGCCCAGCAGCTAATCCGCTGAAAAGACCCGAGGCTTGCGAAGGTCCGTTATTTAAGCTGTATTGGTAAGGTGGCGTAGAACCGCCTGCGCTTGCTTGAATGGAGCCGTTGGAAGCACCAAAACACAAGGCTGGCGTTAGGACAGGATTGTTCAACACCGGACCTCCCAAGGTTGGAACATTAATTTGCAAGGTATTGGAGCAACCGTTGGCTAAATCCGTTACCAACACCGAATAATTTCCACCCGCAAGGTTTTGAATGCTCGCAGAAGATCCTGCGTTTGGATTCCAAGCGTAGGAATAATTTCCACTGCCGCCGCTCACAGAAATATCGATGGCCCCATTGGCACTACCGCATTGCGTGCCCGTTACGTTTAAGGTATTCACTTGAATTTGCGGTGGTGAGGTTATCACCAAGGTGGTGTCGCCCGTACAAAGGTTCGCATCGGTGACGGTGACCGTGTAAGTACCGGCCGCAAGACCTGATTGTGAAGCCCCCGAAAGGTTCCCAGGCATCCATTGATAAGTGTAGGGAGCCGTTCCCCCCGAGGCGCTGACATTCGCCGAACCATCGGTCAGTCCAAAACAGGTTGCGTTGACGATATTCGAAGGAGTCAAGGTAATGCTCGGGCAAGGGTTTGGATTGCACGGCGCCAAATTGGCGAGGGTAAATACCTGCACTGTACCTCCAGCATCGGTGACTTGAACCTGGGCTGCACCGTTGGGAGCAACCGCATTGTTGCCGTTGGCAAAATTGACCCACTGTGCCGGTGAATTGCAAGAATTAACCGGGGTTAGTCCGTTCAAACACTGTCCAAAAAACCAAGTGTAACCGCAATTCTGACATTCGGTTTGGTTGGTAATGGGCGTATTTTGCGCTGCTTGGTAATAGGCCCACGTGTAGGGCGCCACTCCCCCGCTCACCGTAATCGAACCGTTCGCTTCAACGCAGGCAGTCAAACCTTGGCAAGGACTCACCACAATACTTACCGACTCCGAACCGCACGCCAAGGTGTAGGTAATGGTTTGGTTGCCCACTCCGGCATTGGCAGGGGTAAACAATCCAGCAGCAGAAACGCCTGGACCGCTCCACGTTCCACCTGGGGTGGCCGCAGTTAACTGGAATGGGGCATCGGTGATGCACACGTTTTGCACAGGGCAAATTGAGGCGTCGCAACAGCTCGTGGCCAAAGGTGCACATGCGGCGGCGGCAAAAGTTTGCACATAACCCGTTCGCACATTGCTCGAGGACGTTCCGGTACTTCCCACCGCGACAATATCTCCTCCGTTCAGAACATGCACGTCGTACACTTTAAAATTCGTGGGATAGGTCGCCAGCTGCATGAGGTTGGCATCATATTTCACCACTCCCGTGGAGGAACCTACATACACGTTGCCGCAGTTATCGAGGTCCAATCCACTGTTGGCTACGGAAAAATCCCCTAGTGCTGAAACATTGGCCCCGCCGGGAATAGGACTGGTGGTTACAATGGCACCGGTTTGCAAATTGCGCTTGGCGACATTGGTACCGTTCTGCGTGTAGTAAAAGGCATTGTTGGCTTTAATGGCACAGATGCCCGCGTTATCGTAGCGGTAATTTTCGCATTTGTAACCCAAATCATAGCTGTTGTCGATTTTGTAGATAAGAGGATTTCCGCCACAGGCGTTCAAATTCTGGTTGATCGCACCCACGGTGTCTTGTGTCATGAAATAGTATTTCCCATTGGGTGAAGCACAAATAGCGCGAACCTCTTGAATCGAAGGCGGAATCCCGAAGGTGCTCCCTTGGGCGACGTCTTGGCTCGCAGTGACATTTCCCGTATTTACATCGATATCGTAAATGGAAGCCGTCAAGGTAAAAGCTGAGCCTCCAGTGCCCCCTACCACCAACTTCGATTGGTCGCAATTGAACGAAATGCTCCAAAACTCATCGTTACTCAAGAAACCGCCTGGATTCGGATTGTCCCACACCAAGGTTCCCGAGGTGTTAATTTTTTGAATGGCTGCCACGGAACCGGCCGTAATGTAGGAATTCCCTAGATTGTCCACGGCAAGCGTTCCTAACCAAACGTTGGAGGTGTCGTAGGGTGTGTTGTAGGTCCATTGGAGGTTTCCAGCGGAATTATACTTCAACAATTGCATGGGCATGACCCCACCGATGGCGTAAATATTTCCTGCAGCGTCTTTGTCGCATTCCCAAACGCAATCCCAATTCGACGTGAAACTGGGCAATTGGGTCCAAGGATCAATGATCAAGGTTTGCGACGCGTCGTACTCCCCCACCGAGAATCCCATGGTTCGCTCGTTGAGGAGTTTGAACGACGACGGAATGGTGGCATTGTCTGCCCACTCATAAAACGAAATCGGGGCGTGATCCACCCATGTTCCGAACATGGTTTCCACGGTTAATTCTTGGTTGACGAGCGCTAGGTCGCGGTCGAACAAGAGCTGAAAACTGCTTGGATCGGCCTTGGGATGCACCGTTAACGCGTATTTTAATCCCGAGGATGGATGAATAGAATACTTCAAGTCTATGCCTGGAACGATGTTGGTGTACACAATTTGCTCGTATCCGAGGATTTCGTTCTTATTGTGATAGGTTCCATCGGCTGACTTGAAGGTGTAACTGAAATAGGCTTGCTGCGGGTTTATTCCTTGGATGGAGGTAGGATTGGATGCGAGGAAGGACGCATTAATCTCATCGTATTGGTAGCGATATTTACCGATGGTTCGTTCCCATTGTTTGTGATCTTTCAACGTCTTAACTTCCTGTGTATTCTTGAAAGAGTCTCCTTCTTTGTGGGAAATTTTATCGGCATCCATGAAGAAGTACTTCATGCCTTTTTCCCCAAAAAACACCTTCGCGTTGCCAAAGTCCGCGGCAAATTTGATGGGGCCGGTTTGTTGGTTTTGATAGGCGTCGAACTGCCCTTGATTTTCAATGAAGCACTTCGGACGCTCGTAGGATATTTTCCAGGTGTTTTGTCCCAAAACAAGTTGCACGGAAAGCATAAAGAAGCATAAAATCCGACGCATGTAATGAGGTTTTAAGTTTGCAGCCCCTAAATTAACATAAGTTTAATAATCGTATCTTTGTAGTTAAGGGCTTTCCATGAAAAAAAACTACCTGTTCCTACTTCTAGTGTGTGTGTTGTTTGGGATGCATCGGAACCTAGCGCAATGCCCTGCTGGAGAATGGCCCTTGGAAATTACGATCGTACCGGACGACTACCCCAACGAAACAACGTGGAACTTGTTGGCCAACGGTACTGAAATTGCCCAAGGAACCTACCTCAGCGACACCGTTTGTGTGGACAGCAGTTCGTGCATCCGCTTCGATATTCACGACAGTTACGGCGACGGAATCTGCTGCGGCTATGGATTGGGATCGTATGTCATCACCTTGAATGGCAATCAAGTAGCTTCGGGAGGACAATTTGCCACCCTAGCATCGCATTCCTTTAATTGCGGCCCGGGAACGATTTGTGAGAATCCGCTGAGCGCGAATCTGGGATTGAATCTTTCCCCTAATAACCAGCGATTTTTTGAATTCACCCCCGATTCTACTGGGATTTATTCATTCAGCACCTGTGGAATCACAACCTGTGATACCCGATTATGGATTTACAACTCCTGTCAGAACGTCGATTACAGCGGCTCAAGCAACGGAGCCATGTACTACAACGACAACAACTTGAATTGCGGAGAACAAGCCGATTTGGAAGTACTTTTGGCGGCTGGCGTTCCTTACGTTGTTCGAATTGACTACGGTCAGAATATAGGCAACGCTCAAACCTACTCCTACACGGGAAGTCCTCAAACGTTTACGGCGCCTACCTCGGGAATCTACACTCTAGAAACCTGGGGTGCGCAAGGCGGTGACGACGGTCAAACCGGTGCCAAGGGGGGCTATTCCAAAGGAACAAAATACCTCAACACAGGAGAAACCTTGTCCATTTTTGTTGGCGGTGAAGGGGCCAATTGTACAGTGGCTGGAGGCGGAGGATGGAACGGTGGAGGAAACGCGGGTGACGTTGGCTGCTCCGGTGGTGGTGGCGGTGCCAGCGATGTGCGTTTTGGAGGCAACGCCTTGGGCGATCGCATTTTAGTAGCCGGTGGCGGTGGTGGAACGGGTTGCTGTGGGACGCCCGCCGGCGAAGGAGGAGGTCTTAACGGAAATAACGGGAGCGGATTAGGAGGAACCCAAAATGCGGGAGGAGCGGGTCAAGGTGCTGGAAGCCTAGGTCAGGGAGGACATAAGTCAGGTGATGGCGGCGGTGGTGGTGGTGGATATTACGGCGGTGGCGCTTCCTATAACGACGATGGCGGCGGCGGTGGCTCTTCGTATATTGGCGGGGTAATGAATGGCGTAACGATCGCTGGAAATGCTACGATGCCCAATCCCAGCGGTGGAACGATGACCGGGAACACGGGGAATGGATGGGTGAAAGTCAATTGGGCGGATACCGCATGCGACGGAAATATCCCCTTCATGATTACCTACGTTGGAGCCATGAGCAGTGTGCTGCCCATTGTCAAGTTAACCACCTTGAGTAACCCCATCAACAACAACGTGAAAGTTCCGGTGAAAATGGAAATCATTGACCATGGGCTGGGGCAATTGAATTACAGCAACGATACAATCTACTCCTACGAAGGAAACATCCTGGCGGAGTGGCAAGGGTTTACTGGGCCTTATTACCCTAAGAAAAATTACGATTTCGACCTCATTGATGGACAAGGCAACAAAATTGACACCTCCCTTTTGGGATTACCTGCCGAGAACGATTGGATTTTCAAGGCCGAGTATTTGGATAACACCCTGCTAAAAAACAGCGTTGCCTATTACTTTGCCCGAAAAATGGGACGCTACGCTCCTCGAACAAAACATTGTGAAATCTTCCTCGACGGCAACTATATTGGAGTGTACACGCTCACTGAAAAAGTCAAGCGCGATAAGCATCGTGTGGATATTGCAAAAATGACCTCAGCCGATACGGCTGGAAGTGCCCTTACCGGCGGGTACATCATCGAAATGAACATTAACGGAGAACCCGGTGCTTGGAATTCCGTGTATCCTCCCATTAACAATGCCACGTCCCCGCATGCCGTTGAATTTAAATACGTTTACCCCAAGAGCGACAGCATTTTACCGGTACAAGGAAATTACATCAAAACATACGTTGATTCGTTTGAAAATGCCTTGAACGGTGCGAATTTCACGAACGATTCCTTGGGTTACCGAGCTTGGATTGATGTGAGCACTTTCATTGACTTTTTGATTGTCAACGAATTCACGATGAACTACGACAGCTACGGACGCAGCACCTATATGTACAAGGAAAAAGACACCGACGGAGGGAAATTATGCATTGGTCCGCCATGGGATTATGACCGCGCGATGGACTCCCCACCATCCTCGGGTTGGGTATGGCAGAACTGCCATCCACTTTGGCCCTTCCCTTTTTGGTGGTCAAAAATGTACACGGACAGCGTGTACCAGCATGAACTGGCCTGCCGATGGTTCAGCCTACGGGAAAATGAACTTTCGAACGGAAAATTCATGGCCTACATCGATAGCACTGCGAACTTGTTGTACCAAGGACCCGCTGAGCGTAATTTTGCCATATGGCAGACGCTGAACGGTGTGCCTTACCCCCAGCAAGTGCTTAATTTGAAGGTGTTCATGTACCAACGGCTCACGTGGATCGACCAAACCTTGGCGCCCTTTGAAGCGGAATTACCCACGGTGCAGATTCCTCAAGATACCACGGTTTGTGTGGGAATCACCTATACCGCTCCTTACAACCCCTTATACAGTTACAACTGGAAACCGGGCCCTGAAACTCCAGAAATCACGTTAACAACTCCTGGTCCTTACCTGTTGGAAGTGAGCGATGCCTTTGGATGCGAGCGCAATCTTCCTATGAACGTTGGAATTTCGGCGCCGGACAGTACCTTCGACCCGAGTAGTAATGGCATCGAATATACCTTTACCGGGAACAACGGAACGAGCAGCCAATACCTTTGGGATTTCGGAGACCAAACGCCTTGGGGCAATGGGCTGCAAGCAGTGCATGTGTATGCCGTTCCGGGAATTTATACCGTTCAAATGACCGTTACCGACACGCTTGGCTGTGTAGGAAAATCCTCGCAGACGTTGCAGATTACCGAGGGCAGCATTCAAGTGGGAATTCAGCCCAACCCCTTCGAAAACAATCCGACAGTGGTGCATAATTTGCCGAACGACAAAGCCTTCACCTTTGTGCTTTACGATGCGGCGGGCAGGAAACTTAAAGAAATTCAAAATCCGCTTTCTCCCTTTACCTTAGATACCTCGGGAATGGCTTATGGGACCTATTGGTTGCAGTGTAGCTATATGGGTCAAAACGTAAGTAAAGTGTTAGTGCGTGTTGAATAATTTAATGATGGTATGAAAATCCCAACTCAGGTACTTCCATATCAAGAGTTATTTATTCGCCAAGAGCAAGCTTACGGCAGTTCCTTGAGTAACCAATTGTTTGGAATAGCAATCATTAAGAACGCATCTTTCGATAAACTTGTTAAAGCCCTTGAAGAATTATTACAAATAAGCGAATGGCCATACTTGCGGTTAAGTGAAGATTTAACAACATGGGTTATTGAAAAAAATCAAACGGGAATTGTAAGTTACGAAAATAAGGAATTACCCGAGTTGTCAATTGATCGATTATGGGCTGTTAGTTTATTCACCGTTGAACAGGAAATTACACTAAAATTGTCGTTGCACCATGCTCTGGCAGATGCACATAGTTTTCAAATCTTTTGGGAAGAACTGAAGTGTATATATGAAGGAAAACAACCGTTGAGAACAATAAGCAACGGTTATGGTATGGAAACCCCGTCAAAAACGGTGGATTTTGGGGACATAAAAATCATCGAGCCCATTGGATTGGGACCAATTGAGCGAATTTCCATTAATGTATCTCCGAATAGAAAACGTGAAATAATACAACGATGCAAGGAACAACAACTTAACTTTTCAACCCTGTTGTTAGGGTGCTTTCAGCACTTTCTCGATCAGATTGAATCAGCCATGGGTATTCCAATTCAAACCGGAATGGCGTTGCGCAACAGAAGTGGTAAAATTGAGAAGCAAAATTTTTTGACACGCGTGAATTTTCTCCCCGTAAGTCACGTTCCTATTTCCAAAATCAGCGACTTGGATACCGTAATAAAAAACTGTTTTAGAAATCAAGAATACCCTTTATTAAAGTGGTTATCCGAGGAGCGAAAAAGTACGGCATTTAACGCACTGTTTTCATACCAGAAAGAAGCGTACGAGAAAAATACAGACGAACTTCAGGCAAGCTTTACTTTTCTCCCCACCTCAGTGGATGAGAATATTATTTCAATGCATGTACTGGAATTTGGTGAAGAATCTCTTCGGCTCTCATTCGACGTGCGTACAGATCTTGCTGATATATCGTTTTGGCGCTTCTTCGTGAACGCTTATTTAAATGGCGTATTAGCACTTCTTGACGGCAAAGATCCTGAACTAAATTTACCCAAGGCTCAGTTAACCAAGGATCTAAAAAATAACATTGAATTTTGGAGCCTGTTCGAAAAGGCAAAGGATAATCAAACCGCGATTATATGTGCAGATGAATCAATAACTTTCGGGGAACTTAAAAAACGAATAAGGACAGAACAAAAGGAATCGCCTATCATATTTTTATCACCAAATAGGAACATTGAAACCATTGTAAAGATTCTTAAGCAATGGAAACATGGTGGAATAATTTCATTTACAAAACCAAAAGAAATTCAAATACCTTCAGGCCCGTTTCTTTATTTAGCTGAAACGTCTGGAAGTAGCGGAGACTCAAAAGAAATATTAATACAGAAAGCGGGTATTGAAACCTTGTTATTTGATTGGAAAAATCGCTTAAACATAAATGAAAACGCAATACATCTTTCTCTTGCAGACATGCGATTTGATGTGTTTTTCGGAGATTTATTTAGAAGCCTTTTTCTTGGGAGCACCCTAGTTCTTGCAACAGAAAGTGAACGCTTATCACCACATATGATTAGTCAACTCATCTCAAAGCACCAAGTTAGCCATCTTGAATCCACACCCTCATTTATACAACTCATTCTTAAAAACAATCCAAAACTGGAAGGGTTAAAGCATTTAGTTTGTGGTTCAGAAGCCATTACGCTTTCCTTATACAACGCAATTAAGGAGTTGGAAGGAATTCACATCTATAATAGTTATGGATTAACCGAAGTAAGCATTGACTCTGCGCTTTACCCGCTTCTTGACATGAAGCATCAATTTCCACTTGGAGCCCCGCTCGGGGACCAGCAATTTACGGTTCATGGACCAAAAGGAAATATCGTTCCAATGGGTATGTGGGGAGAATTACACATTTCAGGCACTTGCGTTGGTACTCCGTTATTGAAAACCGAACGATACATTGCGCATGAAGACGGGACACTTGGATATAAAACGGGGGACCGCGCGTTCATTCATCCGATCCATGGACTTATAATTTCTGGAAGGATGCAAGATGACTTTATCAAAGTAAATGGGAAAAGAATTCCGGCTCGACGAATAGAACATTTAATCGCTTCACTCAAAGTATTAACCCAATGTTGTGTGCTTGGAATGAACGGCGCGAGCGTGTTACTCCATGAACTGAACTTAAGCGAATCCGAGATAAGGGCATATTTATCTCAACATATTACACCATACCAACAGCCAGATCTTATTCAATTTAATCTAAGTTGGCCTATAAATCAAAATGGAAAAATCGATAAGAAAACCTTGAGCAAACAGATTTCAATCCATCGCGAATCTCGGAAACAATGGCAGCCGAAAGCAACTGAAAGAGAACAGGCGATATACCGGGTATTAAAAACTTTTGAAAAAGCATACGGTGACTCGGAAGATTCCCTACTTGCATATGGATGGAATAGCATAGATTTGCTTTCTCTTTGTAATGAGCTTGCGATCAAAGGAATTCATGTCCCTACACAGAAAGTAATGGCAAAACCATATATAAAAACGTTGCTTGAAGAAGAAAATTCGAAAAACGACCTTGACTCATCACATGAAATAAATATTGATGACCTTGACATGGATGATATCCTCGGAATTTTGAACTGCTAATGAGATTTTCTAAAGACGATATACAAAAAGCATATAAAACAACCCCCATCGAGGAAAGCCTTTTGGTTTTTCAATCTACCAATGACACTTCCAGCTATGTAGAATATGCAATACTGGCATTAACCAATAAACGGTTAAGCGAAGTCGAAATCAAACGTTGGATTGATTCAATTGAACGCCTAAAAGATTGCTACCTCTACGAGCAAAACAACCCCATACGAATTCGACTAAAAAATTCATTTAACCCTATTTCGATCATCCATAAACCTGAATTTACGAATGTTGAGCAAGTTAACACATGGGTTCTAGAACAGGATCATCCGTTTAACGTTCAAAAACCGCCACTATTTCACATATATCTCATTGAAACCAAGTTTGGACAGTATTTTTGTTTAGTGTATCATCACCTGTTGTTTGATGGAATTTCAATTCAACTTGCCCTTTCTGCACTTGATATAAATTCAAAACTCACATTTTCGGATTGGAATCCGAAAACACAATCGGTAAGTCCTGAAAAAATTGAGCTTACTCCATTCAGCTTGGAGCGTTTAGTCCCACCTCCTGTTGTGCCTGAACAGGGATATATTAGAAAATCCTTTGAATTAGAAAATGTGTCTTATGAAGCCTTTATGGTGGAATGGCTAAGGTACTTAAAACAAGCCTCTGGATTGGAGGAAATCATAATTGGTGAGGTGTTTTCTGCCAGAGATGAAACTATTGAATCCAGTACAGCCTTGGGATATTTCGTGCAAACTTGGCCAATTAGGGTCCATTCTGACTTGAGCTCTGAGCAGTTAGCGCAAACAAGGCAAGCAATTAAAGCAAAAGCAACTGGTTGGGTAAAAGACCATTATACACCAAATGCATTTGATCATTGCTGGGTGGTTGAACCGTCGCTTAACGCTGGGATTGAAGCCTATTTTTATTCCAAGCCACACTATGTTCTGACCATCGTATTAAGTCCTAAAGGAAATAATCTAACCGTTAATTTTTGCTGGAATCTTGAGAAGATTGACCGAGATGCAGCGCTTGAAATTTGTACATCATTCGTTCAATCACTTACCCTTCAATGTGCACCAAAACTTCGATTAACTCATCACGAACCACGGTTACACTCCCTTCTTGCGCGCTGGGAAGAAATGGTTCAACACTTCCCTTTAAATGTCGCAATAGAAGATCATCTTGGAACTGTTCTGAATTACATAGAATTAGATGAAGAGTCAGACCGTTTAGCAGCAAGGTTAACCATAAAAAAAGGTGCATGTGTTGGGGTATATACTTCCTATTCCGCCTCTATACCTATTGCATTTCTTGCCATTCTTAAACGTGGTGGGATTTACGTTCCTCTTGACCCGACAGTATCCGCAGATCGTCGTGAATTTATTATTGAAAACGCCGGAATTGAGGTGATCATTTCAGATTTAAACCCAAGCTTCAAAGGAAATATAATTGACCCTACAAAACGAAGCAATCATACCAATTACGAACGAATCAATAACGAACTTACCGATACGTGTTATTTAATTTATACCTCGGGAACCACAGGCATACCCAAAGGATGTGCAGTAAATCATTTAAATCTATTAAACCTTTTTGAGGGAAGCAAAACGCTGTTTTCATTTAAGCCTGAGGACCGCTGGATTTTAGCGCACAGTTATGGGTTCGATTTTTCAACATGGGAAATTTGGGGTGCTTTGTTAAATGGTGCTAAACTCTTCATTCCAGATAGAAAAGAAGTTCAAGACACCTTCAAATTTCATAAATTATTACAAGAGAAGCGAGTTAATATATTGAACCAGACACCAAAATCTTTTTATAATCTTATGTTGGTGGATAAAGACCTTGACCAACTTACCCATATCGATTATGTGATTTTTGGAGGAGACAAATTACACAGCAACCGCTTAACTGCTTGGATGAAGACCTATCCAAACATGTCCATAGTCAACATGTATGGTATCACAGAAACAACTGTACATGTTACATTTCACAAAGTTCAACCCGAACTCCAAAGTAATATAGGAATGGCCCTTCCTGGCTATGAGATTTGCTTGATGAATGAAGAAGGAACTATGGTACCTCCGGGATTTCTTGGGGAAATTTATGTTTATGGAAAGGGGGTTTGCAATGGCTACTACCAAAATCCATTATTAACTGAAGAAAAATTCGCCGAGAATGAACTCGGGCGACACTATAAATCTGGCGACCTTGCATGGCAAATTGGGGATTCGTATTATTACCTCGGTCGACGAGATCGCCAGGTAAAAATTCGTGGATTTCGAATTGAGTTAGGTGAAATTGAGAACTCATTAAAACAAACAGTTAATCAATGTGATTTTACGGTATTGTTTATTGATGAAAAACTCATTGCCTTTTATAAAGGAGGAGTTACGGATTTAACCCCTGATCGTTTTAGAGGAATCCTTGCGGATTATGCCATACCTTCCTTGCTAATTCAAGTCCCCGAATTCCCTTTAAATCAAAGTGGAAAAATTGACGAGAAAGCCTTGATGGCAAGCATCACTAAAACATCAAGAGCAAATGCCATCAGTCCTTGGAGTGCCTACTTTAAAGAAATTTTAGGCTCAAACATCGATGGCTCACGTTCTTTTTTACAAAATGGAGGAGACAGCATTCTTGCCATTCGTCTGATCAACCGATTGAAAAAGGAAGGCTTTCAACTTTCGGTGCAAGAATTATTCAGTGAAAATCCCATCGATGAATTGAACCCGATCAACATTTCGGCAGCAGCAAATACGGAGGATTTCGTTAAGGCCTTTCATGAAAAAAAACAACTCAACTATTCTCCGGAACATTTTTACTTTCCTTTATTAGAGTCGCAACAAGGAATTCTCTTCGATTGCTTAAAATCAGAGAACCCGTCACTGTATGTAGAGCAACTCACCTATGAAATTTCCTCCAAATACCGTCCTGATGACTTGTACCGAGCCTATCAACAGGTATGTGAGGCGCAGCCGCTTTTAAGGTCGCGCATTGCGAGAAAACAGGAAAATTACCTTATGGAAGTTGCCACCGATCATCGAATTGATTGTCAAATTCTCCACGATGTTGATTTTGAATCCTTCAAAACCCATGATTTTGAACGCGGATTCAACCTAGAACAAAACCTGACGCGGCTGAGCATTATTCCAGGCGCGGAGGTTCACCGGATCATTTGGACGCATCATCACCTCATCCTAGACGGTTGGTCGCTGGGGATATTTAGCCAACAGATGCTTCAAGCGCTGGAAAATAAAAAGTTAGTATCCTCTGATTCATTTATCGCTTTTTGTTGTAAACAATCTCTATCCTCACTGCCTTCTAGTTATTGGAGGGAGCAGCTAGATCAGCAAGAGAATGATCCATTAATCCCCTATCTTGGTGCACGACATCAAGAGAAGGAATATCAAAAAACCACCGCTTTTATTCCGTTTACCGAATTTCAGAAGTTGCAGCAACTTAATCTATCACAACATGGTTTTATGCTGGCCGCTTGGAGTTCCTTTTTGGGGTTATTGTTCGATAAAAAAGCACTTCACATCGCCAATGTTATTTCCTTAAGGGACGAAAGTGCCATGGAGGAAATGGGCATGTACATTCGCAGCCTTCCATTTCAACTATCGTTCAATTCCAACCATTCTTTTATAGAATTTTCCGCAAAGGTTTTTGCAAAATCACAGATCGACCAAGCCAACGCGAACGCCCCAATGAATGCGTATCTTAAGGGAAATCAATTCAATCACCTTTTCGTTTTTGAGAACTACCCGGTAGACTATTCAACGCTTGAGCACTACGGAATACGCATTGGAGCATTTCAAGAACGCACAGGAGCCTCGTGGAGTACGATAGTTTATCCGAAAGAAGGTGGCTTCGAACTTGCCATTTTACATGAGACCCGATTTTATGCTTCCAAATATGTCCACCAAATTTTACGGCACTTTTCCCGTTGGTTGAGTGATTTGGTTTGGGATCAACCAATGAGTAAGTCCATCAGTGCTTTTAGTCCTACACCACTGATTTCAGGGGAAATAGTACAACATTCAACTACAAGCGTTCTAGACCTCCTCAAGAGGGAATCGATCAACCCCATCTTAATAGGGACAAGCCGAATTACCTACACTAAATGTTGGAGCGAGGCAGAATTATTAGCTAGAAATCTAAAAATAATACCGGGTGAAGCTGTAGGTATTGATGTCCAAAGCACCTATCATTTCACCCAGTGTATTCTTGCTATTTGGATGGCTCAAGGGGTCGCATGCCCCGTTGACAGGCGCTATCCCGCTCAACGAAAAAATTTCATTTTCCATAATTCAGAGGTTCGTATTATCCTTCAATCAAATTCCTCAGAAATTACGCTGGAACACCGGGACATTGCGGCATTTTCTCATGGAACAGAAGCCAGCTTTATTTTACACACCTCTGGTTCCACCGGAGAACCTAAGGGCGTTATACAAACCCATGCTTGTTTGATCAATTTAATTTCATGGAATGCGAGGTCTTTTGAATTAAACCAGAACGAGGTGATTTTACAACTATCATCCTTTGGTTTTGATGCTTCATTTCATGAAGTGCTACTGGCCATGGCACTTGGCGCCACGTTGGTTGAAGTTCCCTTGGAAGATCGACTTGATGCACAGAAAATACGCGCCAATATTCTCCAGCACAAAGCAACGCTCGGGTGGATACCAGCGCGTTTATTGAATGCAGTACTGGAGGGGGATTCCAATTTTTTTGAAGCATGTACTTCCCTTAAAAATATTGTCACTACGGGAGAAGCTTTGGTGATTGGAGGTGAATTAAAGTCCTACCTTGAACGAAGTACCATTCGATTATTGAATTTTTATGGCCCAACCGAAACCCATGTCATTACGGCACAACCTGTAAATGCTTCGCAAGCAATAACTCAACCCTCGATTGGCAAGGTATTACCTAATACAACCCTTGCACTTATGGTGAATGGCGCTCCAGTACCCGAAGGATTGCCGGGTGAAATTTGGGCCACTGGAGATCATTTAGCTATTGGTTATTTAAAGGACGAACAACAAACCCAACTCAAATTCCCCATCTTTCATGAACAACGCTTTTATGCAACGGGTGACTGGGCATTCATCGATGAGGATAAAAAATTTCATTTTATCGGACGCAAAGACGATCAATTGAAAATCAGGGGTTTTCGTGTAGAGCCGCTCGAAGTAGAACGACTGCTCACTGAAATTGACGAAATCAAAGAATGTTGCGTTTTAGTTCATCAAAATGCCCTACATGCCTTTGTTGTAACTTCTTTAGCATTAGAAGCATTGCGATCTAAAGCCCACGAAGGCATGCCTGATTTTATGGTTCCAGAGGTATTTCATCCTCTTACCGCCATGCCGATGAACAGCAACGGTAAAGCGGATAGAGGAATGTTAAAAGAGCTTATTAAGCCCATGGTGCAGAGCTCAGTGGATCTAAACCGAAACCTCCTGAGTATACAATGTTGGATTGATGTATTAGGACATGACCAGTTTAATATAACCGATCGGTTTGATCAAGTGGGTGGGAACTCAATCCTTCTTATGAAAATGCAAGCATGGTTAGAAAAAAAGGCCGGGTGTTTTGTTTCTGTCAAGTCACTTATCGAACATAACACCCCCAATTTGCTCGAGAACCTTTTACAAAATGAACGGTCTTTTAGGGATGTATTGCTCCCCAGCGCATTTCCATTAAACAACCTACAACGGGCCATTTTATTGACCGAACTGGCAAATGATTGGGGGGGTCAGAGTCCATTTATTTTAAGGTTTACGGTTAAACTTCAACAAATAATATCCGAAACGCGTTGGAAGGAAGCGGTTGGGGCAGTACTTGTTCAATTTCCCTATTTAACCTACGGTTTAGATCAAGTGTATGACCCCAAAAACACCGCTTGGACTCAAACAGAAAATTCGAATAAGGTATTTACCGAAGACTATTTTTCGCAATGGAGTGATCCATTAATTCGATTTCGATACATCAATTCAAGCAACATTGAATTGGTCTATCACCATATATTATTGGATGGTTTGGGAATGAATGTTCTTCTGAACCGGCTGTTGGACCACCTTGATGATAAAACGGTGAATTATGGAAACCCTAACGAAAGATTATTAAATACGCATCCGAAAAAGACAGCATTCAACGTTCAAACCCTCTCAAAACGCGCCGTAAAATTATTCACAGAAATAAGCGGTGAAGAATATCAATCGGTTCAGCTTCATTGCAAAGGTAATGCACTGTCCAATCGGGAATTTTGGCTCATATCGGTTGCCGTAGCACACCAAGCACCACTGATTGCATACGCCAATGTAAACCAACACCCCGGAATCCCTGGTATGTTTACTGAACTGGATGCCTTTTCCATCGATTTGCTATCAGAGACCGAAATACCTTGGAATAAAGAAGAACTTACGACATCCATTGTGGCAAACTATCAAATGCTTGAAATACCTCAAGAATGGGTTGAAAAGGTTGAGGTCAGTGAACCAACCATAACCAAATATCCTTTTGAATGGCAGTTTATTGACTACGGTAATCGCATTGAAATCACGCTGTATACTGCCGATGGGTCAACGGGTCAAGTAATCTTCGATGCTTGGAGGCAACGCATCTCAAACGCGCTCTTCAACAAAAGCACCGTTGCAACTAATAAAGAGGACCTTTTTGACGATTTCGACTTCTGATGCAAGATTACCTCTCCCGTATTGTTCATGAAATTGCCGTTTCGAATTATCGAAATGCCAACGGAGAACGGTGGTATGAATTCATGGAGTACCTCTCTGCTGAAATCGAAACGCTAGGATATTCCGTAGAGGTGCAGTCTTGGAGCAATGAATCGGGTAGGATATTCAAAAATTTTATCGTTCGATTGATAGGTAAATCCGAGGACACCTACGTGTTAGGCGCCCATTATGACAGTTTTGAAGACACTCCGGGTGCCGACGACAATGCAAGCGCCGTTGCCGTTTTACTCGGCGTATTAAAAAGCCTAAACCCAAGTTTAGTGCCGAAGTACACATGGGAATTCGTCTTTTACGCTTGTGAAGAACCTCCTTTTTTTGGTACCGAAAACATGGGGAGTTATTATCACGCTAGCCACTTGAATCCCGAACGCATCAAATGCATGATTTGTTTGGAAATGGTGGGGTATTTCAGTGAGGCAAAAAACAGCCAAGAATACCCATTTTGGGCCTTGAATTGGTGGTTCGGAAACCGAGGTAATTTTCTTTTAGGCGTTAGTAATTCTGCTTCTCGAAAAGAAGCGCGGAACGTTTTAAAGGCCCTTCATACATGCCACCCGTCCTTCTATAAAAATCTCCTCTTACCCTTCCCTATTTCAGGTTTAGATTGGTCCGACCATAGAAATTACTGGAAATTCGGGATACCCGCATTGATGCTAACCGATACGGCCATGTTCCGCAATAAAAATTACCATACCTTAGGCGATTTGCCTGAAACCTTGAATTACGGGAAAATGGCTTTACTCACCTCTGACCTGGTCGCTTTTATCAAAATGGAATAACCTCATCCTTGACATTGGAGAATTCTTGTTCATACAACGGCGAAAGCAAGGGTATGGTTACCCGTGATGCGTTGAGCTTGGGAAGAAACTGGTCAGGGATTTGCATGAACAAATAAACGAAAAAACCTTATAATGTAAAGGCTTCATAGAAATTAAATTCCGATTCAAATTGTTCGTTAAGTTGTGATTTTATGCGTTCAAAATCATCTTTCCACGGTGCTATTTTACGGAAGTAATCCTCCATTTCAGACTCATATCTCGACATGCCTTTTACTCCAGCCCCTGGTTTACGCCCCGTCAGCGGTCCCGTGGGTTTTTGAACCGACTGAATGCAAGCCTTCAAAGAAAGATACTTTTCATAGTATTGTAAGAACGTTTTCAATGCCAAAAACCGGTCCTGCAGCTCTCTGAATTCATCGACCTGTTCGGCTGCTTCATACTCTTGAACGTACGACAAGGCAAGCTCGGGCTGACGCGCAACCATGGACCATTCCATCAGCAACCAATAAGCACCGAAGGCATAAAATTCCTCCGTCACTCCTTCTGAAAAGCTCACTAAATCATCCATGGAATTTCGTGCCTCTTTGCATTGCACATAATCACCATTTACCCAGAGCAATCGAAAATTAAACAATGCCTCCTTGAAAAAGTCAGGGTCATAAAAAAACAACTCACACGCCTCCTTACAATCCTCGAAAGCTGCTTTAAAATCGCTCTGGTACTGAAAGCAAACTGCCCGCTGATACAGCACAAATGCCCGGCTTCCTTCCTCCATTTCTTGGGTTAGTAGGACACTAAATGTTTCAATCGCTTTGTTAAATTGATTCTCGTTGGCAAAAACAACCCCGATCAGTTCAACGCAGGATAAAAAATAAGGATCTCGAGGAGGCACCATGCTAAGCAAGTAAATCGCGTCTTGAGCTTTTCCTCCTTTTGCTAAAAGAAGAGCTTTTACCCTGAGAATACGTCCGTCTAAAGGATAAACGTTGATCACCTTGTCGATCAGATTTGCCACCATTTGTTGATTGCCCCTTGTAAAACAAAGGTCTAAGGCCAAGCCTAAATCAGAGGGATCAAACTTTTCACGAAGGGAAGCTTCGCTGATGCTTTCTACTTGTCTTAAAAGATTCTCTGCTTGAATTTCGTCCATGACTTGTCCTGGGTTGATTATCAAATATAATAGTACTTTTGGAAAAAACTGCGGAAGTTATGAGCATTAACGCAAGGTAATACATGAACCGTATTCACTTTTTAAACCAACTCGCTACCAGCGAATGTCCGTATAATTTTGGTGCGGGGGTTCCTCCACTTGATCAATATCCTGCTTTTGATCCTGGTTATTTTTATCGTGTGTTTTTAGAAGAATTCCCCAATAAACCTGTTTTGCATTACCATCAATCCGAAGGCTGTTTGGGGGAAATAAGTCAACGGGTATTTCAAAAAGATGGATTCTCTGAAGCGAAAGGCGGGATAATCACCAACGGCGTTCAAGAATCCATCACAGTGGCCGCATTGCTTTTCAAAAACGCCTGCGTGGCTTGCACCGATCCTTATTATCCTGGCTTCGTGGATGCCGTAAAAATGACAGGTAATAAACCGTTCTTTATTGATGGTGAGCATTGGTTGGAATCGCTTGAATCACTGAACCCTGGATCGTTATTTTATCTAAGCGCAGATTTCGCAAATCCGACGGGAAAACGGTTGTCGCTTTCAGAACGAGAACAGCTTGTTGAAATTGCAAGAAGGTGGGATTTTTACATTTTTGACGATGCAACTTACCGACCATTTTTTTTAGACACCCCCTTGCCTAGTTTGGTCTCCTTAGCCCCTGAAAGGGTATTCCATGCGCTATCCTTTTCGAAATTGCTCTCTCCGGGTCTACGCATCGCCATGACGCATGTTCCTGACAAATTCCTCGCTGCATTTACCGCTTTAAAAGCCAACATCAGCCTGAACAGTTCGGGATTTACTCAAGCCATTGTTGGTGGATGGCTTTTACAAAACGGGTTGAGCCTTTCAGCCCATTTGAAGGAATTCAAAGGGACAATGATGCGAAAAAAACAATTCCTGCAAAACCAAGGAATTGAATTTGAAGGGGGATTTTTTGCTATTATGGAAATCAAAGGCCGAATCCTCGACTTTGAGTGGTGTTCGAAATTACTCGAAATGGAAGGAGTAGCCGTTTGTCCCATGAACTTGTTTTCAGATACTTCTTCATTCAACCATAAAATTCGAATTGCGGTAGCAAAAACTTCTGTAAAAAATCTTGAAGAGGGTTTCATGAAAATGCATAAATTTGTGCTATAGTGATACTTAGAGAGCATTCAGGAATAAAATTCGTGGAACTTTTCGTTGGGATGGGAAAAATGGTGGCTTGGTGGCATCAGTTTGCCCTTGGTTTCACGTTAAAAGGTAAACGTATCCAAAAAGGACAGCACGGAGAAGAAATAACCTATTGGCTTCAACAGGGGAATGCGAATTTACTGATTACGTCCGCGTTGGACCCTGCTGCGCATGACGTCGTTTCATTTGTGGACCGTCATGGAAATTCTATCAAAAGGTTCGCCGTTGAGGTGGTGAACATTGAACTCGCCTTCGAGCATCTTAATGCACAACATGCCATATTGCTTAGCGGTATTGAATGTTTGGAACACGGCAAGGAAAAAGCCAAATGCATTAGGGTTAAACTCTTCGATGATAACGAAATTTTATTGGTAGAAAACATTTCGTCGATTGGACCTTTACCTGGCTTTGTGTCTGTAGATCATGACGAGCAGAGCCCCAACAGTATTTTGAACATAGACCACTTGGCCTCGGTAGTTCGCTTCAATGAATCCGACTACTGGAATAATTACCTTGCGAAAATTCTACAGTTAGACCATGTTCAAACTATTGGAGAGGAATTTTTTGCCAACTTAATGACTGGAATGAAAATGAATGTGTTTCATAGTTCCCATTCCCAAATCAACAAGGTCATCGTAGAACCCTTACCTGAAAAAACAAGGAAGTCACAGGTCGATGTTTTCTTGCAGCATCATTTCGGAACAGGTATTCAGCATCTGGCATTTGAAGTGCGTGATCTAATCACGTTGGTAAAAGCCTTTAAAGAACGAGGCGTTTCATTTAATAAGGTTCCTGAAACATACTATGAAGCGATAGAAAAAGAATTTCCAGAACTTCCAATTGCTTCAATGAAAGAGACGAATATTTTGTGTGAAAAAGATGGGGACAAGTTGTTGCTGCAAGTATTTACAGAACCTATTGGCGATCGACCAACCCTTTTTTATGAATTCATCCAACGAGTAAACGACTACGATGGGTTTGGTGTGAATAATGTCCACCAGTTATTTAAATCTTTGGAAATACAATTAAATGGCGACGTTTGATGTTGCTGATTATTCGGGATTACGTGGAACCCCCTGTGAATTCTATTCGCCACCTACCATTGATTCACTTGAAAAATTCGTTCGCAAACGACCCCATGTATCTTTCCGAATTGGTGCGGGTCTAACAGGTGTCAGTGGGGGCGCTGTTCCCTTGTCCGAGGAATGTTACATCGACGTATCTCAATTAACACGAATCGAATGGTATGACCAAAAATCAGGTATTATACAATGCGAATGCGGTACAACGATGAAAGAATTGCAAGTCTTTGTGAGGAATGGCGGATGGGAATTTCCAATAATTCCCGGTAGTTCGGAACGCGCAACCTTGGGAGGCATGCTCGCCTGCAATGGAGGGGGACCTCTCTCCCTAAAGTATGGAAAAATTGGTAATGCTGTTCTGGAATTAGAGATCATGACTGCTTCGGGGGAGCGTTTTTTAGTTGGAGGAAAGTCGAACAAGGTTTCTCAAGGAATTATGGATAAATCCATTTGGATAGGCTCCGAAGGAACCTTAGGAATTATTGTATCGGCATTGCTTCGCTGCATACCAAAATTGCCGGATTTACATTATTACCGTATCGCCTCCGACGATTTGAGCACCTTAATGCAGTCCGTTCCGCAATGGCTCCAGTACGACCCCTATGTGCTGGAATTGGCATCGGAAGACGCATTAAAGTTCAGCAGTAAGAGCACCGAAAATGTAATTTGGGCGGCGTTTAGCAAACCATTGAACACGGACATCCTCGCTTCTTCCGAATTTCGAATTACCTCCGAGGCACCTTCAACCATGGAAGAAAGATTTCAGATTGGCCATAACTTACAAAACTACAAGCCCTTCGTAGATTTAGATGTTAGTTTCCCGGTAAAGCATGCTGCAATGGGCGTGGCAAACCTTTCGAAACTGCTGATGGATGGTTCATTTGAGCATATTGTTTTTGGCCATGCGGGAGATGGAAACTATCACATTCACGCATTTTTCAATGGTGCAAAAGAACGTGAAACTTGGGAAGTCGTACAAACTGAATTCGACCAAGTGGTGCTTGATTTTGACGGAAGCATCTCCGGCGAACACGGCATTGGAAGGGTGCATCGCGATCGATACCGCAAGTGCGCATCAAAATGGCAAAAAAACGTTTATAAATCGCTAAAAAAAAGCTTGGACCCTGAAAACCAATTTCCTTCGCTGTTTTGAAACTTCAAAAAGTACACTTAGCCTTATTGCATGTTAATAGTCCTGAAATGCCGGCTATGGTTTCGGAGGACGCCTACACCAACTCCTTTAAACATCTGCAGCGCAAAAAAGAATCCTTGGTTGCACGAACTCTTTTGAACGACCTTTGTCAAATCGTTTTTGGATCTTCCTTACTTTCGCTCAATTTCCGAAAGAGTCCTTTGGGGCAACCCCTTTTGGATACTGGCTATTGTTCAATTAGCCATTCGAATGGATGGGTGTTCGTCGCTGTCTCGGATAGTCCGGTTGGGGTTGATATTGAACAATTAGAACAGCGAGAAATCGAAGCGCTTTCGGTGGCATTTGATGGTGCAACCTGGGAAAAAATTCAAGGAGATGCCTTCCGCATATTACAAGCCTTTTCAGAAAAAGAAGCCGTTTCTAAATTACGGGGAACGGGTTTTACCGAAGACCCAAAGACGATAAAACCAACAACCTCAGAGCATTTGCATGTCGTAAAAGTCGAAATAACAGAAAATGAATCGTATATTTTCAGTGTGGGGACGCCTTTAAATGCTGAACTTAATTTTGTAAAGTGTGATAAAAATACTAGGTTAGTTTCGTTAAAATAAAGATGGATATAGAAGCGTTGATAAAAAACTACGTTGAGCAGGGTTATGTATTGATTCCCGAAGTTTTCTGCCATGTACCAAGCTTTAATGACTTGCTGGACGAAGGCGCTGAACCGTTTTATGAGCAAGATCAAAGCACCCTGCGATCCCTTTACGGTTTTCACAACAACCCCCAATTTACCGCTTGGATTGAAAAGCAGCGCCTGCTTTGTGAAATTACCCAAAGGATTTTAGGGGATCAGGTCTACCTTCATCAAACGAAGGTCAATATAAAGAACCAACAGGAATCTTCCGTTTGGCCTTTCCACCGCGATTTTCCGTTTTGGAAGGTTTTCGATTATTTCCCAGAAAATTGTTTTTTAAATGCCGTTGTTTATTTGGACGATGTTCATGAGGGATCGGGAGAACTGGAAGTCATTCCGGGAAGCCATCGTGAATTCCTGGACCGTGAAGCGAATGAGCATACCGATTACTCCCTTGAAGGAAGTGCCTCAAGTGATTTATTGTTCAGTTTTTCTGAAGAAGAAAAATCCTACTTCCAGCATAAATACGGTTTGGAAAAAACGACAGGACCCAAGGGTAGCTTGCTGCTGTTTGACCCAAATCTAATCCATGGCTCAGGAGTTTCATACCGGGATTTTTCAAGAAAAATTATGATTTTAACCTTTAACGCGTGTTCCAACCTTCCGTCCAACGACTCTCCGAGACCTGTTTATCTTTGCAACACGGACCGAACGCCCATTGCTTGGAAAAATTGAACCGATCTCTTTAAACCACTAAACGTATGAAAGTAATTCATGAATTTGTTGCTAAAGATTTTATTCTCGAAATACAAAAGGAGAATCAAGAGCTCCTCTACAGCAATATTTGGAAATCCAGTCTTGGATGGCAAGATGAAATAATCGCTCCAACGAGTTCCGTACTAATTCGAGATCTATCGGACACCCAAAAGTCAGTATTAATACAAGCTATGGCCCGTCAAGGATTACAAGGGGGTTTTCATCGAAGATGAAAGCATTGACATGAACTTAAACCATTCGGGCACAAACAGACATCAAAGACCCGTTTAATGCTGAACATCGGTATCCTTTGAGCATACCGAATTGCTAAAGTCCTCAGGCGTTAATCACTTTAGATTGGGCGAAATCGTACTATTGGGAGGGAGTTTAAAGAACCAACAACCCATCGATGGATTGCGCACGGATGTATTTGAACGCAATAAACCGGTGTCCTACCATTGTATTTCATCGATAAGTGCCCTTGTTAACTACGGACTAAAAGATTAATTCCGACCTATCCAAAAACCGATAAAAATGTTCACACAACAACAAATTTTCATTATCTTGTCATCTTAATACCATGATTTTAAAGAGCAAAAAGAAGATGCATGGAACATAAAGGGCATTTTCTGAAAAATCAATTCATTCATCTAAGCTCCGAAGACACTTGCCGGCAATCGCAAGATTTCCAGCTTCCTGAAATTTTCAGTGGTTGGTGCAAGGGCAACATCAACAATGGTAAAGTGCTATTTATCAGCATTGTACGCGAGTTACTTTATGCGCACTCGATTCCGATTTCTTTGGTAATTCAACACGACCGAACCTTGATTTCGATTCCGACAACGGGTTTAGGAGACTTTCGGGAAGGAGCTAAAGCAATTATGACAGGCCTTAAATCGCACGTCATCAGCCCAAATCAATATCAAGCCAGCTTAGATTCAGGAATCATCGTTGCTCAGACCCTTGACCCTTCCCTCTATCCCATAGCTTTTTGTTTATCGGAAGATTTGAAAGGATTTCAGGTATTCTATTCTCCTGAATTTGCTCCATTTACGCAAGACCTTTCTCTGTGTATTGTAGATTGCATTCTTCCCAAGGATGATTCGCTTGCGGGCAAACTCCTGCATAGTGGAGCTTCTATTGTTCAACTAGCGCTAGAAAAAACGCAAAGAAAAACAAGTGCACTCCATGAAGCTTGGGATTCCATCTTCGAGCAACCTTTAAACTGGAACAAGAGTTATTTTTCCAACGGAGGAGATTCGATACAAGCCATTCGCCTTTTGTCGAAAATACGCTCTTTAGGATTTGAAGGTGATTTTGGATCCCTGCTTAACGCCCCTAGCTTGCTTCTATGGGACTTAAAAGAATCGGTCAATGCACCCGAAACAGCCTTTCAACCCCTGCGTTTTCCGTTAACGATTATGCAGGAGAAGATCTGGACACAACGTGCAGCTTCGGCCAGTGGAATTTACCACGAACAATTTCTCTTTGAGCTCAGCCAATCGCCGGAACCGACTGTTTTGGAACAGGCTTTTCAAAAGATCTGGACCGCTTATCCACAGTTGCGGATAACCGTCGAGCAAGAACATCATGTGTGGTTTCAGGAAGTGCACGACTGGGAAGCGGATTTCCGAGACCTTGGAAGCGTAGATTCTGTGGATACCATCCTAACAAAAGATCTGGAAGAAGGATTTCCATCCCAATTAATGCGATGTCAGTCTTTCCGCTGTTTGGATGCCAACTATCTACTATGGTCGCACCATCATGTGCTATTGGACGGATGGAGTGTGGGTTTGTTGATCCAGCAGTTCATTGAAGGCCTGGATACCGACGAAAAACCTATTGTTCAACCCAACTTTCAGTACTTAGTTCACCAAAAAGAAAAAGCACTTGGTTCCTTGCCGATGGCTGAAAAGACAGCCTTTTTTAAAGACTTGGCACCGCTTCATTTCAACAAGCAACGAAGCGCATTAACCGGCTTTGCAGAAATCGAAATAAGGCGGGATTTTTCCGGGCTATCCTCCTTTTGTTCGCAAGAAGGAATGACCCCTCAACAGGTGTTTTTAGGTGCGTTGAGTATGGCCAATTTTGCGTTAACGGGACAACATCAAAGCTACATTCACGGTATTTCAAGCGGTCGATCTCTCCTTCCCGAGTTTGCAGAAACCGCCGTAGGATTGTTCATCAAAAATATCCTTATTGGCTGGAATTGGCAGCCCGAGGATAACCTTGGCACGATTTGCCGAAAGGTAATTGAAGGACAGCAACTAGGCTTGTCGCTTGAGCATGCTCCCTTAGAAGCCAGCGAAAACTTGGAAATTCCCGATGTGCTGTTTGTTTATGAAAACTACCCCTATAACCAAGTAAAAGGCCAGCGGATTTCGGGAAACTTAGTATACAACCTTGAACGAACTGGCTACGCAATGACCTTGTTAATAATGCCGGATGGAGACCACTATCAATTCAAGGCCATTTATCAAAATGAATTATTGAATGAAGCATATGTTGCCTATTTCTTAGACCAAGTGGCCTCGATGGTGGAACGTATACAAAGGGATATAGATCAGCCACTGGTAACCTTCGAACCTTCGATAGAACCCGAGCAGCCAAAGGAATTTCCCTTATGGACCGAGGTAGTGGATGAGGTTTTGGAGCAAACTAAGTCAAGCATTTTCGATGCTTCCTCTGAGGCCTTCCTAGCCATGTCGGATACACCATCTTGGGTATATCGATTAAATGAGGTGCTTTCCGGGGCTACAAAAGGCAGTCGTATCGGCATTTATGGAGAAAAAAATCACTGGACTCCTTGCATTATTTATGCGATAATGCGTTGCGGATACAGTTACGTCCCTTTAAATCCAAGTTGGCCTGAAGATCGAATACAGCAAGTATTATCGATGGCAAATTGCACAATGATATTAGGTCCTAACCCTCAAATGCCAATCCCTGTTGATATTCCATATCTTGCTTTTGAAAACATTGCATTATCGTTGGAAAACCGAAGCTTACCTGAACTTGGTATGGAAGACGAAGCTTATGTCTTGTTTACTTCGGGATCTACGGGAATGCCAAAAGGAGTGAAATTAAGTCACAAAAACCTATCTGCGTTCTTCCATGCGTGTAAAGACCATGTCAATCCAACATCATTTGATCACCTATTCAGCATAACCAATTTAGGGTTCGACTTATCACTGTTTGAAAACCTTTACGGCTTATACATAGGAAAATCAGTCGTCGTTGTAGGCGATATCCTTCAATTAGAACGAGCCATAGAACGTTTTCCTAAGGGGTTATTGAACACCGTTCCATCGGTACTTTCGCGACTTGAAGCCCATGAAATCAGGCACTTATCTGTGGTACACAGCGCCGGAGAACCCTTTACCGAATCCCTTTGGAAACACTTAAAATCAACGAACCCCTCCCTGATAGTTAAAAATTGGTACGGTCCTACGGAAACCACCACCTACAGCACCATCGTTGATTTAAGTGAAGAATACCATCCTACCATTGGACGTGCACTAAAGCATGAAACGGTCCATATTTGCAATGCACTCTTACGAGAAGTACCTGAGGGTATCGTTGGTGAAATTGTCATTGGCGGCGATGGAGTTGCATTGGGATACATTGACACGGAAGGAGGATTTTTTGAACACAACGGCAGGTCCTATTACAGAACCGGTGATTTCGGCGTAAAACGTCATGGTGCCATTACGTTAATTGGGAGAAACGATCGGCAAGTAAAACGTTTGGGACAACGGTTCGAACTCCATGAAATTGAGCAAAGCGTGAGCCAAGCATTCCATGAAATAAAAAGGATAAGGTACTGTTTCTACGCGCATTCCTTTGTGTTGTTTATAGAACATAGCGACGAACGTTTGAAAGAAAAAATTCAGCGCTTTCTTGTTCAGAAATTCCCAGCCTACATGCGCCCTGACGCCCTCGTGTTGATGGAAAAGTTCCCCGAGAACAGCAATGGAAAAATCGATGAACTTAGCATGCTTCAAAGCTTTGAAAGCGAAAATTCCCTTACCTTGAATCCAGATCAAAGTGCTAGTGCCCTACTGCTTAAACTCAAGGAATTGCCCCTTTTTGAAACGTTAAATGGATCTTATGGATTCATTGAACAAGGTGGGGACTCAATCCTCGGATTAAGGCTGATTGGCAAACTCAATACTTGGGGGTATGGCGCTGGCATTAACGATCTACTAAACGCAGCGTCCTTAGATGCGTTTTTACAAACCCTTGAAATGGAAAACAAACCTGTTTCTTCCCACGATGAACTTGAATTAACTCCGATTCAAGCCTGGTTTCTGGAGGAGTATAAAGGGAATAAAAACCATTTTAACCAATCTATTTTACTGGAGATTAATGTGCCTATACCCCTTGAAACCATGGGATCCTTGGTGAACGAGACCTTGGCTGCATTTCCCATTTTACGGCAAGTTTACCAATCTGGTTGGCAACCAGGAATCCATCCTATGGTTACCATAGAAGCCTTAGCAACAACGGAAGAGATAACCTTGGTTTGCGAAAGGATCCAATCTTCCTTCGACTTATCTCAGGGCCCAGTTGCGGGAGCTGCAGTCTTATCGGTGGGAGAACAAACCTATTTGTTCATCGCAATACACCATTTCTATTGCGATGGATTTTCATGGCGCATTATATTAGATGAATTGAAAGAAAGACTTCAAGGAAAAGGCATGCGCTATGAAGGACCCTCCATTTTTGCTAAGGTGCAATTTGCCTTGAAAAAACTGAGCACGCATTTACCCTACCTTTCGAAAACCTGGTTTAATCCATGGGAAGAATGGTCGCCGTGCTCCTATCAAAAATCACGCTACATCACTTTTGATTGGGAGATGGATAGAACGGAAACTTTTTTAAGAAGATGGGAAGCGGAAAGGCATGTCAACGAAAAAATTTTGTTCTTAGTAATGGGTGCCTGGGGTGAACACGCCTTACCCATGGTGACACCAATGATGGAAACCCATGGACGATCCTACGATTCCATTCCGGGATTAGCAGAAAGTTTGGGATGGTTTACCCAATTTTATCCTGTTCCTATCCAGGAGCATGTTCCAGTTGACCAACTTTTGGAGCACCTTCACGTTGTTAGTAAGGAGATTTCTCCCTACCAATTGGCCTACATGGGAACCGAAGGGTATGCGAAACCTTGCTATCCGTTGTTGATCAACTTTTTAGGAAGTTTCGATGAAAACTGGGGAGGATTGGCTCGTCCTTCCAGCATTTCGCAAGGAGCAATGGTGGACCTGGAAAACAGCATGCTTGCCCATGTTGAAATAAACGCTTTAATCGTGGAAGGTAAATTGCGCTGGATGTTCCGTTCCCATCCCAATTTTGAACTAACTTCGTATTGCGATGCATTCGAACAATTTTCCCAAAAATATCTGGCAAAGCATCTCGGTCATCGTCCTCACATCGACGTATCCATCGATCAAGACGATCTCCATGCGATTGATGATCTATTGAACGACCTTTAATGAACAAAGAAGATATTGAATCGATTGTTCCGTTGCTACCAGCGCAACAGTTCATGCTCAGTGCGAGCTTAAAAAGCAGCAGTTCAGAATACGTACAACAGTTATTATTTCAAGTTAAATCCTTCGAATTCACGGATATATTGAACGGAATCACAACGCTCATTGCATCCTATGAATGCCTGCGTTCTCAGGTACTTTACGCAGGTTTGAAACAACCCGTTTGGGTTACGTTGCGCAATGGAAAACCGCAAATTTCTACTAGGGAATGTTCATGGGATGAAATGCAATCGGAGAAAAACCGCATTAGAAATCAAGGTTTCAACCTGGCTCAAGAACCTGCGCTAAGGTTTGATTGGTTTATTACTCCCCAAGGTTGCTATTTATTGCTAACCAATCACCACTTATTGTACGATGGTTGGGGACGTCAACAATTGTTGGGAGATTTCATTCGGTTGCTTCATTCCCCGAAACTCCACTTACCCAAACGCAGCATAAAGGGTTGGTATGAAGCGTGGAAAAATATGGACCACGGCTCTGCGCTTGAGGCCTACAGTAAGTACCTTATCCCATCCACTAATTTTGGTGAATTTACCGAGGTAAAAGGTAATCAAGTTGGCAATCGGGAGACTTTAACAAAATTCCCATTCAACGAATTGAAGGTTCATTCGAGCAAACTTGGCCTTACTCAAGCGGAGTACATCAATTTCACATGGTGCTGTTTTATGGCGAGATGGACCTCGAATCCGGACGTTCAGGTAGGGGTTGTTAAGCAAAATGGACTCATCGAAAAAGTTAAGAACGGCTTTGGACTGGCTATTCAAACGCTACCCTTACAATTTCATGCTGACTTGAATGAAACGCCTGCCACCTTGCTTCCTTTGTTTAAGGAACATGAACGAAGCGTCGTTGCCTTTCCTTATGTTGATAGTACACACCCCGTGTTTAACAACCTTTCGTACAAGGTCCTTATTGCCTTTGAAAACTATCCTTTGAATGAACAATTGGAAAGCGTTGCCTCCTCCTTCGAACTGATAGAAAGCTATGATTACTCGGAGTTTCCCTTAAGCATTGCAATAACGCCTTCAGCAGAACAATTAACTTTTCAATGGCACTTTAATTTAGCGAACCACAGCGAGTTACAAATCTTTGAAATTTCAAAAGGCTACATGAGTTACCTTGCCTTGTTTCCTGAACTCATCCATACCAAGGTAAAATTTGAGCATTCTTGGAGTCCTAAGCCATATCAAAACATTTCCGTCAAAGATTTCATTAAAGAAATAGAAGAACGAATACTATCGGAGGAGCGTTGGGAATTGTACCAATCCTTGGTTAGCGCTTTTGAATCCAGACAAACGAGCCGTATTTGGTGTTACGGAGATAAGCATCGGAATATGGACCTGGTGCTTATAGCCGCATGGAAAAACGATGTTTCGGTGGTTATGGTTAATGAAAAAGAAAGCGATTCCTTTGTGGAATATCTCAGATTGAAGCTCCCTCCGGAAGCCATTTTCACCGCCTTTCCCGACCACAGAACCCCTAATGCAGTATTGCTTGACCTCGTTGATTTGAGCCATGTTCGCGGTTTGGGTGAAAGAAAAAATCCAGCGGCATCACTGTGTATTTGTACTTCAGGAAGTACGGGAACCCCCAAGGTAGTTCAACTTACGTTACATAATTTGGTAGCGTTCTTTCATGCATGGAATCACAAACTTCCTTGGAGGGATCAAGAACATTTCGCGGTTATTGCTCACCCAGCCTTTGACATTGGCGTAGCGGAACTTATTTTCCCCCTTTGGAAGGGATGGAAACGCACCTTCATCACCAAGGATATGCTTGCCGACGAGTTGAATTTAGCACAGCTTTTCCAACGCGTTACCGCCTTTCACATGGTACCAGCCTTGCTCGAACAATGGATTCATGCCTCCCCGAAGGATGACCAAGAGCGTATCGTAATGACAGGAGGCGATCGCGTTCCTCCGCGAATTTATAATAACCTGAAGCTTAAGTTCTCAAAAGCAAGGCTTTTCCAATTCTACGGTCCCTCTGAATGCAGCGTTTTGGCGACAGGTTTTGAAAATATAGGACAATACGGCACCGAACTTCTTCCCTTGGGAACGCCTTTTGAGCACGCATGCGTTGGGGTGTGCAACGAGGATTTTTCAACCTGCCCTCCATTTCAAGAAGGAGAAATTATGATCGGCGGTCCCGCCGTTGGGAGCGGGTACTTTGAAAACGAAGTAGGTACCTTTTTAGAGGTTGGTGGAGCAAAAATATACCGAACCGGAGACCGTGGTTTCCAAGACCCTCAAGGGAACCTGTTTTTTTTGGGGCGCAAGGATCAACAAATAAAAATAAACGGACAGCGCATAGAGCTTAGCCGTATTGAAAATGCGCTAATGCAGTGGTCGGGCATTGATCAGTGGCAAATCATTTATGACGAACCCGTACTCTCTGCTTTTTACACAACGGAAATCCAGGAACTACCCTCCCGGAATCGTTTACTCGATGTTCTTCCTGCCTACGCAATTCCGTCAAACATTGTAAAATTACCCGCTTTCCCCATCAATAAGAACGGGAAAATTGATCGAATAGCGCTCGTACAACGAAGCAAAGAACTTAACCACCAAGAAGAAGCTAGCTTAGCGCCTGAATTCTTAGGTATACTGCATGAGTTATTTCCGGGAAGAAACATCGATGTTGGGTTGAATTGGTTCGCCAACGGTTTCAATTCAATTGATGCTATGAAAATGAGCGGAAAAGTAAAAAAGAACCTAGCTCAAACCTTAAGCATTCGTTCGATATTAACCTGTGTTAATTTGTCGCAACTTCCCCATTTATTGGAAGATGAATTACTATCAACCGACCGCCGCATTCAACCAAACACTCAGGTGCACGAGGCCGCTTCTCGCTTGTTCTTCCTTTCGGAAAGCGATGAGCAGTTGGCTAAAACCTATTGGATTAGAAGCGCATTTCGTATTAATTTCGACCCAGACCTGGAACCGTTTTTGCAACAATGGGCAAAGGAACAAACGGATTTATCCCTGTGCATAAAATCCATCAAATCATCCTACTATTGGCAACAATCGAACATTGCTTTGCACCGCTTGGAGACTTCATCGGTTGTTGAATTTATGGCGCTTATCGATTCAACCGAACGTTCCATGTTTAAGCATTTGCTTCATGTGTTCTATTCCTTCGTAGAAGGTGAAATTCTGTTAGGAATAACCGTGCATCATGGATTACTCGACGGATTAGGGATGCAACAAATTCTGGAATCATTCCTCAAGGATTTAAAAAACCATCAAGTCACTTTCTTGCAGTTACTTGAACCCGAAACCGAAGAAACTGACACCGCTTTTTGGAGGCCGTACTTGGAAAAGGTGGTTTTAAAAAAACTTCCTTTCGAACGCAAGCAGCCCACAACGAACAAAAATCAGCTACGGATAGCGTTGAGCCGCAAGGAACAAGCACAGATCATGGCATGGAAAAACACCTACGGATGTTCGACGTTCGAAGCAGGGCTCATCGGATGGGTGCAACACTGGTACCGGTATTTTCCCGAACACGACTTTTCTACGGGAATCGTTGCATCGAGCCGCGGAACTTGGAATGAACATGAAATCGTAGCCATGTCTGCTAATACGCTTCCTATGGTTGTAAATACGGATGAAGCCGAATCAATTCTTCTGCAATGGAAAAGGTTACGGGAAAAGGCGAAACAGCCCTTTGCAGAAATCGCAAAGTTGGAAACGCAAAAACAACAGGAAGGCACACCGTTTTTTAATACCTGCTTTGTATACAACCAATGGGAAAAGACTCAACATATAACTCCTTTGGAATTTGAAACCCATGGCGTTGCTTTTGACCTTTCCCTCGATTTTATCGATGCAGGAGGAACATGGTATTTTCAGTGGGAATTCGATGCATCCAAATTTAGTCCTGAGGCTATAGAAAAAATCCATGCTGCCTATTTTCAGCAAGAAAATACCGTAGACATGGTTGTCTCGGATGAGGCCCCAACCCTGAAAGAACGTTGGAATCGAATGGTGCAAAACTTCCCGAAACGAACTGCTATTCAACAAAAAGAGCAAAGCATCAGCTATGCTGATTTGGATCATAAAATCCAAACATTACGTTCCATGAACCAAGGGTATTCTACTGGAATCGTGCCCTTGTTGCTTGAGCGAACCATCGATCATGTTGCTTTTTTGATGATGATGCTTTTGGAGGAAATCGCCTTCATCCCCATCGATGAAGACACCCCGAAGGAACGCATCCAACACATTGAAGCGCTATGTGGTAATCCTTGCCACTCAGCCAACGACTTGATCATACCATCGGGAACTAAAACCTCTGTAAACCCCCACTTGTGTTATGCCATTGCGACTTCGGGTACAACGGGAAAGCCTAAACTTGTTGGCGTCAAAAAATCAGGTTATGCCGCTGCGATAGGTGCATGGGAAGATCAATACAACATTCAACCCGAGGATAGAGTTCTACAAGCTGCCTCATTTTCGTTCGATGTATTTTTAGGAGATATTGGTCGATCGTTGTTTCAAGGCGCTACCCTCGTTTTAACCGATAAGTTTGAGCGAAAAGACCCCATGTTTCTTTTGGAGGCCCTCAAGGGATATGAGATAACCCTCTTTGAGACCACGCCATTGGTGGTGCGATGGTGGATGCAAGAGGCCCCCTTTCACCTGCCAACGTTGCGTTTGCTGATTGTTGGTTCGGACACATGGAAAATGCATGAGATGCAATCATTGATTTCGGCAGTACCTGAGACTACAACCGTGATAAGTTCTTATGGACTTTCGGAGACTACCATTGACAACTCCTTTTTTTCCTGGCGCAACGGTTACCACCCCCAAAGCGTAGTCCCCATAGGTAAAGCCATGCATCATTCGAGGTTATCCATTTGCACGGAGCGCGGAGCACCTTTACCCGACGGATTGGAAGGATTGTTGAAAATTGATGGCCCCTGTGTTGGACTTGGTTATTTTCAGGATGAGCAATGGAGCAACTTGTATGGGGCGTGGCTAACTGCGGACCGTGGCATTCTAGATGAATTTGGTGAATTTCACTTTTTGGGAAGAGCGGACCAACAAGTAAAAATTCGCGGTCAGCGCCTGGAATTGCATGAAGTGGAACGAATTATTAGCACGTACCACCCTCAAAAAACATGGGTAGCGTTTACGTACGACTCCGGGTTTTCCAGTGAACTTGGTATTGCTTGTACAGGTCGCCTAAGTTCTGGGGATAAAAATAGGATCATTCAACATCTTGCCAGTTCATTTCCATCGTATTATGTGCCAACGGCATGGTTGGAAGTTGATTCCTTCAGCATGAATCAAAACGGAAAGATCGACGTTGCACCCCTGATGGAATTAGCGAAAAATTCGGAAAACAACTCGGAAATCACCTTCAGTGGCGATGCATTGGAACGCCTAAGCGCTTTGATAAAGCAGTTATTTGATCGAGAAATCGAAGCGTCGGATCATTTCTTTGGCCTAGGATTATCCAGTTTTGATGCCATGTATTTCGTTCGAGAATGGAATCAGCTATTCCAAGAACGCCTCCAAGTACATCAGCTGTTTTCTGCGTTGGACTTTAAGAGCCTAGCACAATCGATTTCTTTCAGCCCTTTGGAGGAAAAGATTGCAGATGAATCCATGGAAGTTTTTCCTGCAAATGCTGCACAACAAGCTATTTGGTTTGAAATTCAATCAAAAGATAGCAGCATTTACAACCTTCCTCATTTTATTGAACTCCCAAATGATGTGGGGTTAAAAACGTCGATTCAACGCACCTTAAAGGCCTGCAATCCTTTGTTTGTTCGATTTGAAATTACCGAAACTGGGGAATTATTCCAACGCCCTTTAGATGCCCATTCTTTTGAAATTCAGAGCCTCTCATTGAGCCACGAAGCCATGGAGGAGTTCAAAAAAAACGCATACTATCGCGCCATAGACTTGGAAACAGGGCCTTGTTTTGAGACCAACTTTCTCGAGTGTGGGGGAAAAACCCATTTCTATTTTAATCCTCATCATATCGTGTATGACGGTGGGTCAGACGCTGCTTTAGCGGAACTATTCGACAAAATACGCAAGGGCCAAGATGCCAAAGCCAAAATAGTTGGGGCCAACATAAGCGCGAGAACCGCCTCGTGGAAAACATACTTCAACCTGGCTCCGCTGCCGAAAGCGCTCCACGGAAAAGCTACTCACAGCATCACTCCAAACATAGTAAGCCTTTTGAGCGCTGAAACCGTTTCGAATATACAGCACTTACAACAGCAATGGAAGACCAGTCCGTCGGTCATTTACAGCGTCTTATTGGGAAGCGCCCTGGAACGAAATGATGCTTGCATCGATTGGATTTCCTTGGTGGTAGATACGCGCGAAGAACCGTGTATTGGAATGCACATGCGTGCCTTCCCCGTACCATATCTCGGAACCTCTACGCTGGAGGAAGAAATATCTCAGGTACATTCGGCCTTAGAATTCATATACCAGCATAAACATTCGACCATTCTTTATCCAAAGAATACCGAGCCTTTTGATTACCATCAAGTGGGTTTGGTAATTCAACATCCACAAGAACTGCACGAGCAAGCGGTACCGGAGCCCGTGCAAATGACGAGGGCGCGACTGCCTCTCACGTTATATGTAGAAACTTTTGGTGGACAAGTGCAACTGCGGTGGGAGTACGATGGCGGATATTTTATGCAAGACAGGGTTCTAAGCTTGCATCAGCAATTTGAACAACTTTGTCAAGAATGGCGTGGAATGAAGGTGGTTCGAAAACCCCTTCAACTATCCGAAGATGCTCTACCGATTGAAGGCGTTTATCGCCCGGAAGGTCCCCTTAAGACCATTTGGGAAAAATACCTTGGAACGCAAGCAAGTAACGACTTCTTTTTATCAGGAGGAACTTCATTGAAGGCACTCATCATGCTGAAAGAAGTACAATCAACGTTGAAGAAAAGTCCTTCATTGGTATCCTTCTTTAAGGATGCTCGATTTGAAACACTGGAAGCGCAGATGTTGGCGAAAAACGCTGTATTTTGGGAAATGCAAACTGGTTCAAACGGAAATGAGTGGTTTTTTCCGCCCATTTTTGGATTGGGATTAATTTTTAATTCCTACCCTTTGCAACCCGATTATCGTTCGGTAGCGTTCAATTATCCAGGATCCTTGGGTATAGAAGAGGGTATCGAATCCATAGAACATCTTGCAAACTATTTACTGAAAGCCTTTGAAGAGCAACAAGCCTTACCCCATAAAATTGATCGTATCGTTGCCTACTCTATGGGTGGATTGGTTGCCTTTGAAATGGTTAAATTATTGGAAAAACGCGGTGTACAGGTAGCGCAATTCGTGATTTGGGATAAACCTGCGCAACTCCGCTACGAACCGGATTTTAAGCGTGATTTACACGAAACCTTGTACGAATACGCCCATCAAATTGCCCTAGATGCTCACCAAAAAGAAAGCATTATTCACTGCTTGAAACAACATCAAAGAATGATTGAAACGTGCGTTCAACAAGGAATTGTTCAGAGCGATATCGTTTTGTATTATTGTCAAGATGGATTCGATGATGAGGCAAATGCTGCATGGGCACAATTGACCCGAGGGAGTTTCACGCAAATTGCTTTAATGAAAGGACTTACGCATTATGAAATCCCCACGTATTGGAAGCAACGCACAGAGCAATAAATACCCCTAAAAAAGTACCCTCATGATTTATTCTAAACAACCGAAAAATACTCACTGTTTTATGGTTCAAACGCCGTTATTAATCTGAAAACTGCTTGAGTGATTTTTTGAAGGCAAGGTATGCATCATGGTATTTTTTATAGGCCAAATGACTTTTGTATTTAATTCCAAACACATGATGAAGATTGCTTTCGGTACCCACTTGTTCTTGAATGGATACGTAGGAACGATAGTACTTGCCATTTTTATTTTTAATGGTTACGTGACGAATAACCTTATCCCCGTATTGCCCTGGTCTTTCACATACCTTTTCCGTTTTTTCACTGACAACTTCTTCTGATGAACTTATCATTAAATAGTTTTTTGGATTTCCAGCCCAAAGCGGAGAAAAAACAAAAAATTCAACCTCTCCATCCGGTGAAGTAAAAGATGCTTCATCGTTATTATCGGAATTAGTTAAAGTACTTTTAGGATTTGAAGTGAAGTTACTTGGATATTTGATTTCAAAATACGATCCTCTGTAAAGCGATAAACCATTCACGTCGTAACTCGAATAGGTTGTTGTATCCTTTTCGACATTCTTCCAATTTTTAGAGGCTGTTTTTGTTTGACAAGCCGATCCCATTAAAAGGAACAAAAAAAACAACACATGAAATTTTATTCGAATTGACATCATTGTTCGTTTGATCCAATACTTATCCTTCAATGCATTTTGGGTTATTAGGTTACACCCCTATTTATTTCGACGCCACCAACTTGTGTAATCTTCGCCTGGAAGGCGTGGTTTCCCACCTTTTTTAATATCCCGATGCATTCGGCCAATCCCTTCATAATTTCCAGTTCTTTGCGTAATTCGCTCGCATTCAAAACCGCACTTTTTACATTGTACTTGTTGAACCACCAATAACTGTAGCACATTGTAATTGCCTTTTACAACACCGAACTTCTTCCAAGATTCAGCATCACCATACGTTTGTTCGCTGCTTACTTTCAGCCCGTATTTAAAACAATTAAGGCAACGGTTAGCAACAAAAACCCGCGAAAATCCCCAAAAAACCAAGGAACCTATAAAAAGTAGAAGCATGGAATTATCGCTCGGAAAATTGGGCTCGTAATCCAAGACGTCATCCAAAAAACCACGTAGTAACACCAAGCCAATAGGCATCAATAGGCAGGCAGTTGCAAACCAGCCTGCAAGCGTATACAATAACCCAAGAAACTTGTAATTGCGTTTTTGCTTTGGGGTGAAATTGGTATCGGTAAATTTGTACATTGCAAAGATTTTTTCAAAGAAAGAGCTGGGCGAATAATTTTAGACTTTCTTGTTAATCTTACCCAGGGTTTTGCCGGCGATTCTTCCTACTACTCGATTTTTGATTCTCTTTAAAATTTTGCCGTTTTTTATAGCGGAAACATCCCCTAGGACTTTAGCTGTTTTATACAACCCACTGCGAATTTTTGAAAATAATCCCATTTTGTATTAATTTAATCAACGTGCTGGCGTGGGGTAAATAGTTTTCGAAGCCACGGCAATTCGTCATAATTGTATTTTTGAAGAAGTTTTTTATTTCCTTCGATTTCGGCCTTTGCAGCCATTTCTTCTTTAAATTTTAAATATTCTAAGTTACCCATTTCCTTATCGCGCTTCAAATCAAACTCTTTATCGGCCATTTCAACTTGTTTTTCCCAATTCTTCATTTGAAGATCCCAATCACGACGAGCTTTTGGACTCATTTTTTTCATGTGATTATTATATAATTTTTCAGCCTCTGGAAAACAAGAAGATTGACGGTCTATCAAGGCATAATAATTCATAGCTGCATCATTAAAACCAGAGGCAGACGCATCATTGTATTTTCCTAACTCAGATTTCATATTGGCGAGAATGGATTGACATTCGTTGTTTAAATTCATTTGGAAATATTCGACTCTTTTGGCAGATACTTTTTTAAAGCATTCCGAACACTCCTTCGGTATGTTATTCAAGACATTAAACGCGCTTGAATAATTTCTAATTTTCGCTTCTGCCTCTGCTTCTTGAATTAACACGTCACAATTTTGATTGTAGTAATTAAGAATTTTCTCTTCGGCAGTTTTTAGAAACTTATAAAATTCTGCATTGTCGAATTTTTGGGATTGAAACGCATTAATACAGGCTTTATCAGGACTATCACCAACCCCTTTTCCAGAAAAGGCATACGAAGAAAAAATGGTTTGATTGAGAGCATCAACGGCATGAAGGGTTATTTCATAGGTGTTCAAATATTTGGTGGGAGATGTGGCTGTTACATTTTTAGAAATTAAATTAACCACCGGACCAACAAAGAATCTTGGATTTGCTCCTGAACCTGAAATCCCGAATTTTGTCATTGCAGCAACTAAACGAGTTTCAATGAGTTGCTTACCACTAGCACCGATATCCTCATTGTCTGCGACGTATACATTCAATTTAAAATTGCTTGAAAAGCTTACCGTATCACCATCAATGATAAGATTATCGTTATTGGAATTATCAGAATCGGTTCGATTTGCTCGTTCAAATGGATCTTTTACTTCATTCTGCTGTTGGCAAGACAGGGTCAATAATACCATTAAAATTGGAAAAATATGTTTCATTTTTATTATTTTACAAGTTCTTCAAACTGGGTAATTTTTTTTAGCAGTACTTCACGCATGGATGGGCCTTGAGCTTTAATCTCAGAGCATGGCTTTACACCATCATC